>OLZF01000766.1_pt1 | contig 29688 bp, 30 predicted proteins | sample 1674391 | NCBI WGS metagenome assembly OLZF01 (sample SAMEA103958166, study PRJEB25191) | human gut metagenome | biome: human-associated habitat [ENVO:00009003]; feature: intestine environment [ENVO:2100002]; material: feces | place: Germany | collected 2013/2015
AGCGCCCCGTACACCTCGTCGGTGGAGATGTGGTAGAACAATTTGCCCTCCCACTCTCCGTTCCAGTATTCCCGTGCCGCCTCGAGCAGCGAGAGCGTGCCCAGGACGTTCGTACGCGCGAAGGTGAACGGATCCCTGATCGAGCGGTCGACATGGCTTTCGGCCGCGAGGTGGATGACCCCGTCGATGTCATACTGACCGAACAGCGCCCGCAGCATATCCAGGTCGCAGATGTCCCCCTTCTCGAATACGTAGTTCGGGGAATCCTCGATGTCCCGCAGGTTGGCAAGATTCCCGGCATAGGTCAGCTTGTCGAGGTTGATGATCCGGTAATCGGGGTATTTGTTCACGAAAAGGCGGACTACGTGCGAGCCGATAAAGCCCGCGCCGCCCGTGATCAGGATAGTACGTTTCGATTCCATTATCTATGCTTTAATTTATCTATTATTGATAGAATCCACAGGGTAAACTATCGCATCATTGCCAAGTTCTCGATAGTAATTTTCCTTCACGATTTTAAGTTCTGATGTGTTCGAGATGATCTTATACCCCTCTCCGTCGATTTTTTTGCCGATCGTCGTTCCGGCTGCTAAGGTGCAGTAGGCCGGCAGGTGCGTTCCCTTGAGTATCGTACAGCGGCATCCTATCCAACAGTTCCGGCCGATAAGTACAGGAGCATATCCTTTGGTGAATGTTCCCGTTTCGCGGTTTCTCATCCGGTGAAAGTCGGTATCCATGATGATGGCATCCCACCCGACAAGGACATTTTCCATAAACTCAATATGATGGTAGGCAATGAGCTTCAAAGCTGCAGTCGCACCAAAATTATTTCCGAATATCAGATTTCCATGCTTTCCCAACGATATCCCGGATGCATTGCCGATAACACATTTTCCGGCAAACGAACATCGCCCTCCATGATTTTCCCAAATGAATCCGGTACTCGGATAGAGACTTACTGTGGGCTCCCCTAATCGTATCATCCCTGTAGATATATCTCCAGAGATTGTGATACTGCCTTTTGCCCGAAGTATCTTTGCCCGATAAAGAAATATAGGCAATTTGACAGCCTGTCGCCATGGCAGATAATGAAAGTTAAACCAAATTGTTTTAGGTAAATAGGGAATATACTTCAGATATTTTTTAATTTTGGAGGGGGGGGGAATCAACTGCATATCGGGAGTAAGTTATCTTAACTTTTCAAGACAGTACAGCATGGCCTCCCTCCAGTGGGGGATGTCCATTTGGAAGGTCTGTTTTACCTTTGTTTTGTCCAGCACCGAATAGGCCGGGCGGGTCGCCTTGGTCGGGAATTCCGACGTGTGGCAGGGGATGATGCGGCATTTGTCATGTCCCGCGGCCGCGGCGATCTCCGTCGCGAAGTCGTACCACGAGCACACGCCCTCGTTGGTGAAGTGGTACACGCCCTCATTGCCCGCATAGCGCCCCGCTTCGATGATCGAGAAGAGCGCCAGCGCCAAGTCCCCGGCGTAGGTCGGCGTGCCGATCTGGTCGAAGACCACCTGCAGCGTATCCCGCTCCGAAGTCAGGCGCAGCATCGTCTTCAGGAAGTTCTTCCCGTACTCCGAATAGAGCCACGCCGTGCGGAAGATCAGATACCGGCAGCCCGAGGCCATGACGGCGCGTTCGCCCGCAAGTTTCGTGCGGCCGTACGCCCCCAGCGGCGAAGGCGTCACATCCTCCGTATAGGGCGTATGGGCCGTACCGTCGAAGACGTAGTCCGTCGAGACATGGAACAGTGTCGCACCCGTCTCCTTGGCTGCAGCTGCGAGATTGCCCGCAGCCTTGTGGTTCAGCAGGTCGGCCCTCGCCTCGTCCTCCTCGGCCTTCTCCACGTCGGTATAGGCCGCACAGTTCACGATAACGTCGATCCCCTGTTCCCGGACCGCACGCAAGACCGCCCCGGCATCGGTGATGTCCAGCTCCGCGACGTCCGTACAGATATAGTTGTGGGGCGAGACACCGCCCAGACGCTGCAGGGAGCGGCCAAGCTGTCCGTTCGCTCCCGTGATCAGGATATTAAGCATAGTAATCCGTATTATAGTCGAACAACTCCCCGGCCTCCTCCAGCCGCGGGTGGAGGCTGTCCTTGGGCGAGAGCACGACATCTCCGGGCGGCAGGTGCCAGTCGATGCCCAGCGATGGGTCGTCCCACGCGATAGCGCCCTCCGACTCCGGGGCGTAGGGGTTGTCGCACTTGTACTGGAACGTCGCTTCATCGCTCAGCACGGCGAAGCCGTGTGCGAAGCCGCGAGGTATGAAGAACTGGCGTTTGTTATCCCCCGAGAGTTCCACCGAGACGTGTCGTCCGAACGTGGGCGAGCCACGGCGGATATCAACCGCGACGTCGAGCACACGGCCCCGGACAACGCGCACGAGTTTCGACTGGGCGCAGAGGCCCTTCTGGAAATGGAGGCCCCGCAGTACGCCGTAGCGCGAATGCGATTCGTTGTCCTGCACGAAGCGCACGGGACGCACCTGCTCGTCGAACTTCCGCTGCGAGTAGCTCTCGAAGAAGTAACCCCGCGCGTCGCCGAAAACCTCCGGCTCAAGGATAACCACGCCTTCTATGGCCGTTGTCAGAACTTTCATGGGATTATTTTTCGTCGAGGAGTTTCAAAAGGTATTGTCCGTACTGGTTCTTGAGCATCGGCTCGGCAAGCGCGCGCAGCTTCTCCGACGTGATCCAACCGTTGCGGTAGGCGATGCCTTCCAGACAGGCGATCTTAAGACCCTGACGCTTCTCGATGACCTCCACGAAGATCGAGGCTTCGGCCAGCGAATCGTGCGTGCCCGTATCCAGCCACGCGAAGCCCCGCTGAAGCGTCTGCACCTTCAGCTCGCCGCTTTGCAAGAACGACTGGTTGACGCTCGTGATCTCCAGCTCCCCGCGCGCGGAGGGCTTGATACCCTTCGCTACATCGACGACCTTGTTCGGGTAGAAGTACAGGCCCACTACTGCGTAGTTCGACTTCGGGTGTGCCGGTTTCTCCTCGATCGAAAGGCAGTTGCCCGCCGCATCGAACTCCGCCACGCCGTAGCGCTGGGGATCCTCGACACGGTAGCCGAAGACCGTAGCCTTGCCATCCTCCTCGGCTGTGCGGACGGCCTCGCGAAGAAGACCCGTGAAGCCCGAGCCGTGGAAGATGTTGTCCCCCAGAACCAGACACACAGAGTCATCGCCGATGAAATCCGCGCCGATAAGGAATGCCTGTGCAAGACCGTCCGGGGACGGCTGCTCGGCATACGTGATACGAACACCGTAGTCGGAGCCGTCGCCCAGAAGACGTCGGAAACCCGGAAGGTCATCCGGTGTAGAGATAACCATGATATCGCGGATACCCGCAAGAAGCAAAGCCGAGAGCGGGTAGTAGACCATAGGCTTATCATAAATCGGAAGCAGCTGCTTGCTGACACCTTTCGTGATAGGATACAGGCGGCTGCCGCTCCCGCCCGCTAAAATAAGGCCTTTCATGATTTAAGTGAATTTTGACACACTTCCCGAAAATCTCAATATGCTAATCAACTCCACTAGGCTACACAAGTCATTTTAGCCCTTAAATATACAATTGATTAGATCACACAATAGCTTGATGATTCTATTTTTACAAATAGCTATATTTACAATAGATTACTGATTTTCGAATCGGAAAACGGGGCTCGGATCTATTGTCTTTGTTCTTTATGTATCAATATGTTATAGCCATTCTTTGTTTTTGAGGTCACGAGGTTGTAGCGGTCATTTTACTCCTCATTACATCTCTATGCTATGATACAAAAATACGAATTATTTTTGAGATTTCCAACAGTTGATTTGCATGGGAAAAATCAGTCCGATTTTCGAGTTTTTGTCGATAGTTATCTGACAATGTTTTCCTTGATCTGGTTGACGATATAATGTACATCCTCATCCGACACATAGGGACCGCTGGGTAAGCACAGTCCCTGTTTGAATAAGGATTCGCTCACGCCGTTCACATAAGCCGGGTTCTTTGCATAAACCGGCTGCAAATGCATCGGTTTCCACAAGGGGCGCGATTCGATTCCTGCGGCATCCAATGCCATACGCATCGCCTCAACGTTTGTGTTCGGCTCGCAGTCGGTATGTAGCGTCTTTGCCTTGTGCGTTACTCCGGCCGCTCCGCCCACGGCTCCTTGTATAGCTGTTTCGTAAGCATGCTCTTCGCCTTTGATGTGTAGTGTGGGGGCAAGCAGAATCGTACAGAGCCAATAGTTGCTGTCATAGCGAGGTGACGGATTTTCATGGAGTTCAATTCCTTCCACTCCGGTCAATAACTCTTTATAGAGTTGGCAGACGTGTTTGTGATGAGCGATGTGGTCATCAGCAACGGTCATCTGGCCACGGCCGATTCCGGCGCATATGTTTGACATCCGATAGTTGTAGCCGATATGTTCGTGCTGATAATAAGGATATGCCTCACGAGCCTGTGTAGCGTAGAACATGATCTCTTTTTTCACCTCGGTATCCGGACAAATCAGTGCCCCGCCGCCCGATGTGGTGATCATCTTGTTGCCGTTGAATGACAGTACGCCATATCGGCCGAATGTTCCGAGAGCTCGCCCGTCGAACTTTGAACCGAAACCCTCGGCGGCATCTTCGATGACTGGAATGTCGTATTTATCGGCAATCGCCATAATCTCGTCAATTTTGTAGGGCATGCCGTATAGTGCAACCGGTACGATTGCCTTCGGTTTCTTACCGGTCTTCGCGATACGTTCTTCGATAGCCTTTTCAAGCAAAGCTGGATCCATGTTCCAGGTTTCAACTTCGGAGTCAACGAAAACCGGAGTAGCGCCAAGGTAAGTCACAGGATGAGAAGAGGCGCAGAATGTAAAACTCTGTACTATTACCTCATCGCCCGACCCTACTCCGCAAGCTAACAAAGCCAGATGTACGGCGGCTGTTCCGGACGCGAGCGCGACGACCTCTTTATCTCCGCCGGTGAATTGTTTCAGATCCTCTTCGAAAGCATTGACATTTGGACCTAAGGGAACTACCCAGTTCGTATCGAATGCTTCTTTGATAAATTGTTGTTCCTTGCCTGACATATGGGCCAAGCAGAGGTAAATTCGGTTGTGCATGAACAAGAATTAAAATATGAAATTCATTACCATGTAATTGCGCCTATAAAATGCAAGGAGTTTGAGATTGTTTAGTGTACCTTGTGATGTAATATCAATCTCTATTGGAAAATATTATTTCCAATATGTACAGTAAAAAGAAAAGATTTATACCAGAATTTGTACTTGAATATCCGCTATCGAACGGTATATCCTCCGTCCACGATCAGATTTTGTCCGGTAACCCACCGGGAAGCATCGCTTAGCAGATAAATGCAGGCATTGGAAACGTCCTCCGTACGGCCCAGGCCCAATAAGTGCTTATCCTCCAGTTGCCTGCGCAGGTCAGGATCGGCCATATGAGGCAAATCTGCATTGATCGGCGTAAGAATCGCACCCGGAGATACGCTATTGAACCGGATGTTGCGTCTGGCATACTCGCAGGCCAGCGATCGGACCGCAGAGATCAATGCTCCCTTGGTCATGCCGTACAACGATTTGCCGCTTTCGCCCACACATCCCATGATCGACGAGAAAAAAACGATACTTCCGCCCTCTTTGGGCATGTGCCTGATTTTGCAGACCTCCCGTGTCAGTTCAATGGCGGAATAGACGTTATTCCGGAAAAAACGGTCGAGTTGTTCAGTGGACATCAGTTTTAGGGGAAGCGTCGTCGATATCCCGGCACAATGGAGTATACCATGTAACGGGCCGCAACGGACCACGATATCGGCAACCAGCATCCCTATTCGATCAAAATCCGTCAAATCAAAAGACATCACAACATGCCCGTTACCCGTCATTTGCCGCCGGGTTTCGGCTAATCGCTCCTCATTGCGGCCAATAAGCACTACACGGGCTCCCATCTGGCTGCAATCAATGGCGCATTGACGACCGATGCCGGACGAAGCTCCGGTAATTAATATTGTCTTTTCCGACAGGGTGAATGGATTGAACGTCATAGTCAAACCTCTACGATATCACTGATACGGCAGTCGACGAACGGTACGATGGCCGTTGCCCATGTCATACCAACACCGAATGCGCTCAACATCAACCGCTTCTTGCCCGACAAGTTGTCTTTCAATTGATCGACGATGGTCAAAGGAACCGATACGGATGAGGTATTACCGTATTTGGCGATCGTCGACGGAATCCTCGTCGTATCCAGTTTGAGTTTCTTGGCCAGATAACTGTTGATAAAGTTGTTGGCCTGATGGAAGACATAATAATCCAACGATTGGATATCCACTTCCGCCCACTCCGCGATCTTTTTGATGTCGCGTGGGATCTCACGGATCACGAAGTTGAAGACATCGCCTCCGTTCATATAACCCTGTTCCTCACTACGGATATTACCGTATTCATCGACAACCTTTTCTTTCAGTGTTTCCACACTGCTCGGCATACGGTAACCGCCGGCATTGATCTTGATCAGGTCGCCACGGGAACCGTCCGAGTTGAGCGAAAAAAAGCTTGCCCCGAATTTTTCATCCCGTTCGACAAGTGCCGCAACTCCGCCGTCGCCGAACAGAAATGCCGACCGGCGGTCTTTCGGTGAATAGACTTTCGAGCGGGTCTCGCCGTCAAGAATCAATGCCTTGCGCAGATTATTGCACTGCATGAACGAATAGGCGACACTCAACCCGTAAATGAATGCGGAGCATCCCAGATTTATATCGAATGCTATCGTCGAATTCGGTAAGCCTAAACGCTCCTGCAACAATACCGATGTCGCAGGCATGCGGTAATCGGGCGTTTGCGATATGAAGATCAGCAAATCAATCTCATTACGATCGATCTCGTTGTCGGCAATGAGTTTTTCCGCCGCGGCAAAGCACAGGTCCGACGAACAGGTTTTTTCATCAGCGAAACGACGTTCATAAATACCTACCTTATCGACAACCTCGCGGACTTGATCCTCCGGGAAATACTGCGTGTATTTGTAATTGTCGATTACCATGCGGGGAACAGCACCGGCCAAAGCTGTAACACCCACCCCCTTGAATTGCAAAAGAGCCATGTCTATTTATGCTTTGTAAGTTCAATATAGGTAACAATATCACCAAGAGTCTTTAATTCCCGGAACTGAGCATTCTCGATCTGGATATCATATTCTTCGTCAAGCATGGCTATGACCGATAAGAACGATAAGGAACTCCATTCGTCCAAATCACGGAAAACAGTTTCGCTATTCAACGTTGTAACATCTTCAATTTCCACCGCTTCGGCAAATGCTTCAATAAATTTCTTGATTTCCATAATTTTGTTTTTATAAAAGATTAAATATTTATTTTCAAGGCCGGGTTTCCCATATAGAGATTTCCGTCTTTGGTATTACGCAGGACAATACTTCCGGCACCAATTCGTGTATCGCTACCAATTTTCAGTCTTTGAGCAATGAAACTACGGGCTCCAAAAAAATTTCGATTGCCGATCGTCGTTTCTCCCGAAATACGTGTGTCAGGGAAAAGAACATTGAAATCCCCAATCTGCACGTCATGACCAAGTGAAATACAGCCATTTAGTATGTTAAAATTGCCGAGATGCACATCGCAACTCAAGCGGCTCCCGAATGTAATGATGTTTCCCCGACCCATTGTGATAGTATGCGGGTCAAAATACGAAACATTCGAAGCAATGATATTGGGAAAATAGATATGCGGGTTAACGATTTGTGCAACCAATCTTTCCACGACCTTTCCGTTCCCAATCGCAAGCGCTACGGCCAACTCCATAGGCCATGCATTCAACTCCTCCATACCTCCCAATACGCGTCCGTAGCGGTTTTTTGTATTGATGAGCTGTTCATCATCGAAATAACCGACGAGATGCCAAGTCGGTTTTTGGCGGTTGATCTCCGCAATTAGGCAGGCCACTTCGCGACCGAATCCTCCGAACCCGTAAATTGCAATATCTTTCATTATAATTTCCATTCTACATTCGTTCGTATCACTCTTGCTGGAGAACCTACAGCCATTGATTTTGCTGGTATATCGCGAGTTACAACGGAACCGGCACCGATAATCGCTCCATCTCCAATGGTTACACCTTTAAGAATTATGGCGCCCATTCCAATCCAAACATGATTTCCAATATGAATTGGTGCCGAAACTCGGTGAGGATAATTTATAATTTGATGATTATCACTATCACGAATTATTACATTCTCAGAAATTGCAACATTTTCTCCGATCGTTATTTCTTGAAAGCACATAATGCGAGAATCTATATTGACGTATCCGCTTCCGATTCTGCATTGAGCATTTTTTTGCACGAAAAAAGTACAACCGGGATATATTTTAAAATTGCCTGTAATAGAAAGTAATGCATTCTTTTTAACTCGGAATACTCCAGAACGAGAACTCTTATTAATTTTGAAAAACTGAAAATTCCAAGGAATATTGAAATGTAAAATCCCCCCCCCTTTAATATGTGCGTTTTTATGAATATCGACTATACTTGGCCTATAGGCATACAATTGCTTATTAATCCTACGTTGTCCATTATAAAAACAAATTCTACAAATGAATGCTTCTATCCAACGAAGCTTTAAAAAATGCCACATTTTTGTCTTGCTAATTTTCCCCATTGAATGGCTCCATGGTCGCTGACGTCGAAGAAGAAATATCGGCACGACAAACGACTTTTTTAATTGTGATAAAAATTACCTTGATGTCTATCCATAGTGAACAATGATCAACATACCATACGTCCAACTTGAATTTTTCGCTCCAACTGATAGCGTTCCGTCCGTGACACTGCGCCCATCCCGTGATGCCGGGACGTACCTCGTGACGTCGCGCCTGCTCCCTACTATACAGCGGTAAGTATTTTATGAGCAATGGGCGAGGTCCGATCAGCGCCATGTCGCCCTTCAATACATTGAACAACTGCGGCAACTCATCGATGGAGGTCGAGCGAACGAATCGTCCCACCTTTGTTAGTCGTTGCGCATCCGGCAACAATGTTCCGTTAGCGTCCCGGGCATCAGTCATGGTCTTAAACTTGATTACCTTGAAAATACGGGAGTCCTTTCCCGGTCGTTCTTGCATAAAGAATATTCCACCACCTTGGTTTGCGAAATACAGCCAGACAATGACAATCAAAAGGAAAGGACTTAAGCAAAGTAATGCTATTAACGAAATAGAAAAATCGAAAAAGCGTTTGAAAAAATGACGGTACATGATTTTATTTCCCTAAAAAGAAATATTGAAATAGTGTCATATTCAATTTGCGACAGATATGATCGATAGTTATTTAAATAATAAGTGCTAAAATTCCTAAAAGTAAATTATAACGATCCGCAAAAAAAACTTTTCCGATTGCGAGGATAAATGGATGAAGAAAATAGATTTCTCCTGCTTGTCGGCCGATGAATGCGAACGGAGTCGCAACGGATAAGCGGCTCAAGAAGCACAATGCACCGGTATATATTGAGAATGAAATATAACGGATGCCCCCCCCCTCCGAAAATGACAGACGATAGAGAATTTGCATTGGCAGAAGATCGATATACGCAATATCCACTTATAAAGAAAATAAAATATTGAGCTACTGATGACATACAGAATAATGAGGGCAGCCTATCTGATAAAAAATAACACACCACAGCAGCAACTCCCAATAACGGCAAATATCGATCTGGCGTTAAATGAACGATAAAAAAGATGATGAACAGCGTGTATATGAACCACAGGTATACAGCATAGAATTCCCATGGGTTAAATATCAAATTTTCAAAACTCGTGATAATATCATAAGGATGCCCCGATATGCTGAAAAACATAATCTTTATGATCGTATATGATATGCCTAATGATATGTAGGGTATAAGAAGCCGTTTCGCCTTTTTTGTAATGAATTCCCAAAATGGCAAACTTTTTTCCGAGTATACCTGAAATATAACACTCCGGATGCAAACATAAATGCAGGCAATGCAAAATTGAGAACATAAAACTCCAGGTCTTTCGCCCATGAGGTTATATGATAAAATACAATTATAAGGATTGAAAAGCCTTTAATTGTGTTGATAGCTTTAGTTGTAAGTATTCCATCAATTTTATTCATACAAATATGATTGATAAATCTTCGTCATTTCTATAAGAGCATTTTTCAAAACAAATCTCTGCATGCTCTCTTTAGCGAATTCACTCATTCTAACACGGAGGACGGAATCAGATGCTAATGCGACCACAGCGCCAATAAACGCCTCTCGATCCATTTGAGGAAAAAGGATGCCATTTCTATTTTGAATAATCAATTCCTTATGGCCCCGATCTTCACTCGCAACTACCGGTATACCGCAATACATTTCTTCCGCCAGATTCAATCCCAAACCTTCTTGCCGACTCGCGGAAATTCCGATGTCCGACAATGCAATCAGTTGGCCGATGTCTTTGCGAAATCCCAAAAAAATCAATATGTTCGTCGACGCCTAACGTGTGGGCATAGCTCTGCATCGGTTCCAGCAATCGGCCGCGGCCTGCGAATAGAAACTTGATCTTCGGCACCCTCTTAATCAACTCCGGCAAAGAGTCTATAATGAATTTATGATTTTTTCGGGGAATATATTCAGCAATGTAAATCAGAATTAATTCATCAGGTCGATAACCATATTCCTGACGTAACTGTTGCCGAATCTCGGGAGAGGTAATGATCAACCGCTCCGTATTGATCCCGATACCCGGAATCTTATATGTCTCTTGATTGTGAAACCCATTTGTTTTCACGAGATCGTAGTCTTCCTGATTGATCGTGATAATTGCATCGGTGTAGCGTGATAAGTATTTCTCTATCGGATAGTAGATCATCCAATAGCGTTTTGGAGAGCCTTTGAAGAAATGAAACCCATGTGCTGTATATAGTACCTTCAAACGGCCTTTTGTCCGAGCTTTCCGAGCTGCAAACCGGGCGACAACCGAGCCCATGGCCGTGTGGCAATGAATCAGGCAATATTGCTCCCGGTCTATGATTGTCCGCAATTCCCGGCAAGCCCTGATGTTCGCACAACTGAAAGGACTGCGTTCTATCGGAATCGTAAACTGCCGGTCTGCAATCGGTACGGTAACATTCGGATCACCTCCGGCTGCAACATGAATTTCGCATCCTTGATCTTTGAACCATTGAATGTACGGTAAGTGAAAGGCCAGAAAATGCTTATGGATGTTGGCTACAAACAAAACTTTTTTCACGGCTCGATAACGAATGATTTGGTTTGAGTATCTCGTTTCTGATAAATAATCGTATTGTCTGGATAGGAACAATTTCCGAGAACGCAGCCAGCAGCCACGACGCAGTTCCGTCCCAACTTGGTATTGCGCAAAATGACCGTATTGGCCCCTATCCAACAATTTTCACCGATTTCGATCTCCCCCTCCCGGTATTTGTCTGCTTGCAGACCGCCTTTGGCGCGGAAATCGTGGTCATGGTCATATAGCAACACATTTGGTCCGAATTCGACACCTGCTCCGATATGAATCCTACGACGTGACGTAATCATACATCCATAATTAAACTTCGCATTGGTGTCAATTCTAATTATTCCATGCCCTATTACCCGGAAACGACAATCAGAATGCGCTCGGACGTATTTTCCCAAAGAGATAATCCCCTTCCTACCAAGAAAATAGATTTCGGTTTTAGGAGAAAACCGTTCAATAACATGAAAAGAGAAGCGTTTACCGTGCAACAATTTCATTAAAGCAAAGCGGATAAACGAATAGATAACAGAAATAATATTATTGCGCAGACGTTTCATTTTGGGTTAATGTTTCGAGTTGAACATAATACTCTTCCACATCTTGTTCATCCAGCGGAGTTCCGCGTCGCCCAATAAAATAGTCAACACCAAAAATTGGAATTCCAACAGCGTAAGCTCCCAATTTGAACAGGCTGACAAGAAAGCCCTTCATTCCCTGTAACAAATTTCGTCTCATCAGGAAAAGACACCTCAAACAATCGTTATAAGTATAAACGAGCATTTTTCGATAAGTAGTAAGGCTTGTAAAGTAGTAAAAAAGAACACGATCGAGATTAACATATCGTCCGCCGTCGAGATAGCGCGAGAAATAGTCTAAATCCTCCCCTGCATTCAATTTTGAATTGTAAGCAATACAGCGAGCTCTATCAAGTTTTATTAGCGCGGTAGGCATTGCTATCAACAAATTCGTTCCATCCTTAAAATTCCACACGTCACGATAGATCTTCGCTCGCGTATTGATCGGTTTTCCATCCGAGCCGAACGTCAGCAAGGCACATGCAACCAAATCTATATCGGGATCGGACATCATGATTTCTACCTGACATTTCAATTTATCGCAATGGAAAAAATCATCAGCATCCAAATAGGCTAAATAATCACCTTCAGCATGTTCTAAGGCTACCTGACGTGCATAACCGCGACCGTGATTTTCGGGCAGATGATATACTCTAAAACGCGGATCAGTCAATCTATCGAGAATCGTTTTTGTCCCGTCGGTCGAACCATCATTTACAATTACACAATTCCAATTCTGGTATGTTTGCAATAGTAATGACCGTAAAGCGACACGGATTGTCAATGCCCCATTATACACAGGCATTATGATACAGACTTGGGGAAGTGTTCCCATTATTTGTTCGATTTACCCGTTATAAAATCACCTAATTCAACAGAAGACATGAACTCAACATCGGGCCAACGTCGCTTGATTTCTAATAAAAAACGATCCAATAAAACAAGTCCGTGTTTTCGCTGTTTCGGATTCAGAAAACCTGCATAATTCACGCGATGAGACGAAATAATAGCCGGTTTATGCCAGCGAAATGCCCGTTCGATAGTTTTCAAACCACGCTCAATGGGTTGCTCACATAATCCACCTTCCATAATCCCGGGTTCAAAAAAACAATTACGGGCCAAATAAGTCTGTCCCAGCCTATTGCGCATACCCATCCAACGATAGTGCTTTTTGTATCGGCCATCGCCGAGCGGTTCATTCTGGTGCTTTTCACCAAGAATATATTCGACGCCCCTATCAAAGAGGTCTTTTTCCAAAGAATTATTGAAAGGGCCATTGGGTGCAACAAAATAGCGAGCTTTGAAGCCCCAAATTTGCTCGAAAGTTTTTAAACCTTCATCTATAACAGAGTGTAAATATTCCAAATCGGACGCAAACTCCAAATCAAAGGCTGCAGGTAACTCACCGAGATATTCACCGCCGATTCCATACATATTCGAACAAGCCCCGTGATGAAAAGCCGTCAGTGCCGATTGGTTCGCTTGTTGCAACAATCGCATCCATCGACGTACATACAAATGTTCTCGGCCATGAAATACGGGATAGGTTAACTTCTGATCTACGCCTTCTTTGTGGAGGGCATAGACGCGATCATGTTGTGGAAAACGCTTCAGAGTTTCGATGAAAGGCTCCCAAAAATATTCCGAGAATCCCGATTGTTCTATTTTTTCGAAAACCGGGTTCGCAACGTTGCTTACCAAAGTAAAAATGGGATGTCTTCCTACAGAGTCTCTGTGTTTGGAGAGTATCTCGAACAATGCCGTTAAATCATCATTACATTCCAGCGCATCAAACTGATAGAATGAACTATTATCAAGATTAAATCCTGCCCGTCGCATAGCAGCAACGTCTTCATTGGAGCGAACGCGAATACTCCCCCAATCGTCGGATTCAAAAACAACGATTTTTCTCGACGTTGACCACCCCGGAATATTCACAACATTTCGTTTCATCCGGTCAATCAACATAGCTATGCTTCCCATAATTGATATATATTGTTTAAAGATATTTGCTCATCATAATCGAAGACTCGAACTTTTGCTTTTGCGATGTAAGAGTTTCGCAAGTCTGCATTTTCAATCATTATCGATAAGTGATCGGCAATTGATTCTACCGAATGATCCGATAAAAGGGCGTATTGCCCATTATCAGATATTTCGATACATCCTTTACATTTAGTAGCCACAACAGCCGTCGAGAGCATCATCGCTTCAATCATTACCGTAGGAAACGCCTCGGACAAGGATGAGATTGCCAAAATATCACTATGTTTTAAGTAAGGATATGGATTTGACTTAAACCCCAAAAAATCGACATATTGTTCCAATTGCAAGTATTTTACCCAATCCCGCAACTTGGTGCGTAGATTGCCATTGCCAATTATTCGTAACTTGACTTTCAATCCTCGATCAACCAATAAGCGTACGGCAGAAATAAGTTGATCATATTGCTTGACAGAGACCATTCGCCCGATTGCTATGATATTGGTTACATCATGATCGATCGTTATATCCAATGGTTGTTCGCTTTTTTGCTTTACAATCTCTCCATCAAACAAATTATAAATAACAGAATGATTATTTTGAGATCCGAACAATTCACTAAATTCAAATTCCGAGTTCCTACTAACAAAAACAATATGATCCAAACGATCGTATCGGGCGGATTTCAAGCACTTGACTCGCTTGGATGAAAAGATATGTTGACTTTTATAGCACGAATGTACCCACGCCATGGTTTTATTAAACCGGTCAGCAATGAACAACAATACGTCGGTCAATGTCCCATCCGAAAAGCAGACTCCTACATCATATCGATCTTTCACAACAGCCCGCGTACGCCATCGAATTGGCCACGCGATACCGTAATGTAATTGTAAATAAGTAAGACATCGGGCAAAAAGAGTTGATCGAAAAATATAACTCACAGAAACTTGAGGCGGAATTTCATTAAAATAGGTTCCATAGTTGGCAAAAAGACACAACGTAATATGAAAACGCTCATAATCAATTCTTTTCAGCAAATTAACCAAAACCCTCTCAGCACCACCGACCGCCAATGACGGGACTAGAATAAATATGTGCCGTTTATTCATCTTAGTCATGATTTACGAATAAGGCCTCCTAATTCATCCGATGTCATAAACTCGATATCTGGATATTTACGAGTAATTCTATCAAGAAGAGCCTTCAATAGGTGCAGTGAATTGGTTCGATTCTTTTCATCCAGATTGCCAATATAATTCAAACGATGAGTTGATAAAATCACAGGTTTATGCCAACGAAAGATACGATTGATTCCATACATACATTTGTCCACCCAATCATCGTCAGGTGCCAATGTTGGCTCGAAATGTAGATTACGCATCAAATATACCTGTCCTCTTTTATTATCCTGTCCGATATAGTGTCTTCGTTTTCGCTTCGGGAGCTCCACACTTGGTAACATTTGAAATAATCCACTTTGTATCGTTTCAACCCCAATCTCTTTCATCTTAGCCTCAATGGCATCATTCCATGTATAACTAGGAGCGATATATGATGTGGATTTAAATCCAAATAATTGTTCAAATACGGCAGCTGCATCATCCAACGCGTTCAAAATAAACGGCAAATCATCCGGTTGCCCATAATCAAAAGCTACATCTAATCTTTGCCCATCTGGCAAAAGTCCCAACCATGTACCGTAATCTAAAGCTTCTCGAATGCTGGCATTCCCGTTTTGCAAAGCAGCCATCCATTTATAAACATTCAGATGTTCTCGTCCGTGAAGTTGTGGATGAAATACTTTGTTCCGAATACCTTCTTTCCACAAATCAATTGTACCGACATGTGACGAATATCGTTTCAATGTTTCGGTAAATGGTTCAAAAAAATATTGTGAGTAATGAGATGCTTTTATCTTTTCAAAATCAGGATTACCCACAATAGTATTAGCTGTAATAACAGGGGGACGTCCATTTTTATCAGAATACCGCAAAAGAACTTCGAAAAGAGTTGATAGGTCTGTTGCGTTGGCAAGATTGTCAACTCGATCGTATGTCGTACTCCAAGTTTGCTGGGGGTATTTTGAAATCAAATGGTTCCGGGTACGTACATTCGGCATCCGTATTGTTCCCCAGTCATCAGATTCAATGATCAATATTTTTCGAGATGTGCTCCAGCCTTGAATGTTTATCAAGTTATTTCCCAAACTATGCTTGATCTGCCCTAACATATTTTTATAAATTAGTCCATATTGTAGCAATATAACCCGGCATTATGATATCAGTAAGTGATACGTAGTAGAAGATACAGCGAATGGAATATAATATGACCAAAATACCCCCAGCAATATTCAGACAAGTTAGTAATCTGGCAAATTGCATAGACCTATTTTGCAGAAAAAAATGATATAAAAAGAAATAAAATATCGCCATAAATATATTGGAAAATCTAATACCTAAATCTGGGACATCAATGACTATATTTCGAAATGTTAGAAAAACCATTGCCAACAGAAGATATTGCAAGGTTAAGGCATTTATTCTAATTTTCTTCCGCATGACATACAATAGAGCCAATGAAGCGACAATAACACCGTAAGCCACTTTGTTTCGTTCTCCTACGTACCAGACATATGCTTCGGAACGTTCCTGGATGGAATCTACATATAAGTCGTTTTCTGTTGAATAAGTTTGGGCTTTAGCCTCAATAGAACTTCCAAAAATCGAACTATATTGAGATATGAGATTACTGAATGAGGTAAAAGACAAAGAAAATGACACAACAGCCATCATAAAAATGATGCGTGGCCGATTCTTCAAAAAATGAAAAACAATGAATAACAATATGGCAAAAATATAGCTAAAATGAATTAGACAGGCTCCTGTGAGGGCCAATAAGTAAATTCGTTTTGCCGTGTTGATATAGGAAATCGCGCCAAATATAAATACATAGAATGCGGTATAAAAACGAACACCAGCCAGTCCTTGAATTCCAAATACATTAATGAATAAGAAAAGTAAACCAAACGAAATCCATGTTTCGGTTTTAGGCCTCGGTAATAATGCAATTATTTTGGCATAAAACAAACCAAATCCAAGGCCGAAGACAAGCATCAAAAAGTGAGAATTGTCAGTAAAAAAACCGACAATAGCTGTTAAAAGAGGGACATATAAATCGGATGTTGACGAACTTCCTGACGAATAAAGATTTTCAAATACAGTAGCAATATTATTATTAACTCCTGAGAAATTACGCAATGACAAGAGATATCGATATAAATCCATCCCTTGATCGTCGGTGCTCATTATAAATCCGAACAATCCGACAAAGAGACAGGTAATGACTTTTGCTTCGTATTCATTACGACGCAGCAAGGCAAAAATAGCAGCTGCAATTGGGGAAAAAAGAAACCCGAGAATCCAGATAGGTAGTGAGTTTCTTTTATGTGTAGGCCCCAACACAATAGCTCTGTTATTCATGATCGTTTATCGAAAAACCGATAGCGGGCAAAAAGACAAGCATATCGAAAAATCCAATCGCCATACCGAAAAATCAACTTGACCGATTTTCCGGGTTGTTTGATAAAGCCTTGCGGGAATATGGTATGAAAAGCCTTGCATCCGTGCCGTAATCGAACAGATGACGTTGTAAACTCCTTGCGCGGACGGTTTAGCAAGGCAATGGGAGCGAATTTGCCCGTCGTTACGTGTTCCAATGAATTATTTTCAGCCCCAATGATATAGAGCGCTGTCGCAATGTCAGATTTGGCAAAAGGCGTATGCCGCGACAGTCTTTGCCACATATCCAAATCTTCGCCGTGCGTATAGTTTTCATTAAACAGACCAACATGATCAAAGCAATCGCGCCGTACGCAAATACAGTCTGAATTGGTTACTGCAAATCCCGTTTTAGCCGTACAAATGGTTTCCGCAAGGTCGTAGTCGGTAATCAAATAACGATTGGGACGTGAATTGTACTTTTTATTAGTTTGATCCACTGACGTACTTACGACTTTTGCTTCGGGAAATTGTTCTATCAGAAATTTATACTCTTCCAATGCGTTGGGATATAACACGTCGTCGGCATCGAAGAAAGCAATCCAGTCGCCCGTCGACTCTTTGATACCGCGGTTCCGGGCGCTGGACACACCTCCATTGGGTTTGTTGAGTAGCCTAATGCGCGGATCGACTATCGATTCTGCATTTTTCAAGCTGTTATCCGTGGACCCATCGTTAACCACGATGACCTCGAAATTAGTATAGTGTTGTCCCAGAACCGATTCCAATGCAGTTCGTATACTTCGTTCCTTATTATAAAGCGGAATAATTATTGAGAACTTTATCATTGTCTGAGATATGTAGCTAAAAGAGAATATGATGTATTTTGCATCGACTGTTTGCGCATATCGACCACAGGCCAGTCTATCGGCTCGCATAAAAGATTGGCAACAGCATCCGGCAATAGCTCCGTTGAAGAATCCAATAGTCGGCTTCCCAGTCCTGTTATTCCTAATATGGATGAAAATCGCGAATTGCCACGATTCTTGTTGCCCAGACAAATAAACGATTTATGAAAAATGATAGAGAATGCAGTGCCGTGAAATGAGTCGGTCACCACATAATCAGATTGTCGAATGCCGTTTAACCAATCTTCTACTGCCGGAGACTGACGTTCCTTATAATTTAAATGCCTATTTTGTGTATTTGGATTATCTATGATATGAATATTGCAGTGCAATTGATGTTGTAATGCATTGAGTAGTTCCAGTTTTTCTTCGTTCATGTCGAGCATATAGACGCCAATGCTACCATTTGGCTTTGCTTTAGGCAATGATAATATTTGTTCATAATCATCGGCATTTAGTAGTAGAGTAGGATCGAGCACGCATTGTGCTGGCATACCAAGATTATCATTAACTATTCGTACAGCTTCCTTTTCACGCACCGATATACAGTCGAAGCGTTGAGCCAAATCGGCGCATGTCTGCGAAATTGTTTGCGGATAATCCCAATAGTCAATACCGAACGATGCGGCATAAGCCACTCGTTTTACCGACCTATCTTTTACAAAAGATAGGTACATCCATTCGATATGAGCATTGTATGCCAATCTCCAAACTTGGTCGCTGCCAACGACATATGCATCGAATCCATACTTTTCCAGTTTTTTAGCCGAGATACGATGCATCGACTCGGTAATAGCAATGTATGAAGCGATGAATGAATCGGTGAACCGACGCATATATTTTACTTTATATGGCAATAATGGGAATTGCGCTGGATGTAGCATTAGGCGATGAATCGATGCCTTACAGCAATCTATGACCCACTGCATATATGAATTGTCATGCGCCCAATCCACTGTCAATACCGTATGTCCCATTCGCTTAAGTACAGTTTGTAATGCAAAAGCTTGTAACAGACCACCGTAATTGGTATGTAGAGGTTGTGTTAATATTCCGATTTTCATATTTCTCCAGATCTTAATAAATTCAGTTACTGATGTTTAATCTTGGTTATGGCAAACTGAATGATTTGTCTTCGGATGCTTCTGTCGATCCCTACGAACCAAATTGTTAAGAATACCGTTGCTATTGAAATAGCTCCCACTAAAAAATAGTCTGTCAAAGTATTTTTTGAAAAATAGAAAAATAGGATGGGTAACGGTAAAGATATTGCACAGACTTTAAAGCAGTCCGTAAATACATTAATAATCGCTTTAATCGGATAATTTACGTTTTTATGAATCAAATAAGGTTTAACAAATACTCCTAAGATAATTTCCGTTATAATTCCCGCATACGATAATGCTAGCGGAGACGCGCCGTGCTTGAAACAAATATATACGACTGGAAAGCGAATAAAACCAATTACAGATGAAATAATCACACTCTCTTTTAATTCTCCCTTTGCATATAAAGCTGTATAAAATGAGATGTCGAAAATAGAAAATAAACTTTGTATGATGATAAGTTGCACAAAAACCGCAGTATATTCAGGGACAATACCGAGCCATAATTTGAGTATAGGGTTTATCAAAAATATTAACGGCAGACCGATTATATACATTAAATAGAACGAATATTTCGTTGATACCAATAATAATTTTTGAGAGCTATCATAATCACCCATTGCATATCGCTTAACTATTTGGGGATGGAATGCAGCCCTAAAATTATTTGCAAACTGCATCGCAGCCATGTTTACTTGTATTGAAATCGCTCTTGCTGCGACAACAGCAGGTCCAAAAAACATATTTGTTATGATAGTAGTACCTTGATTATTTAGTGCAATTGAGAAACTTGATAAAATATTCCAGCTGGAAAAACTCGCAATTGATCGGAAAATTTTCCGATCAATCGAAAAATCATATTTTGTTCCTTGAAATTTTCTCGAACAATAACTTATATATATACCTAGACAGGATAGCCCTACGATTGCTATAAATATTGCATATAGTATTAAATAATCACAAGAAAAAGCTTTCAACAGAAAAACTATGGCCAATTTCGAAACGACCTCAAAGATCCCTATTCCGGCGTATGCATTCATTTTCTCATGCGCTATCACCATTGCCGAATAAGGAACTTGTATGATGGAAATAACAACAGTGAGGATTGAAAAGTGGTATGCCCAAACTGCTGCGCTTAATCGTTCTGGAGCGATTTGCAATTTGTGGTATACGAACCATAATCCGATCGTTTCGGAGAGTATGATTGCAATAATAGCCAAACCTATATGAATAGACAATGCAGTGGAGAAGGTTCGTTGCATTGCACTTCCGCCTTTGCCTATTTCATATGTCAAGAATCTCGATGTCCCGTTACTTAACGCACCGTTCAATGCAGTAATTAATGCAACTAAGCCACCGACTACTTGGTATATGCCAAAGTCATCTACGCCTAAAACATTCAATATAATACGGGAAGTATACAACGATACTCCCATTATAAAGATCATGCGTATATATAAAAACGCGGCATTGGATGCGATTTTCTTATTACTGCTCGATGTATTTCCCATTATAATGCAGTAAAATCACAATTATCAGGGTCGTAACGCAATCTAGAGTTGATATTGATAGAATCTATTCGTTGAATCTCTTCTTTCGATAGCACGAAATCGAATATCGAGATATTGTCGATAATTCGTTTGAGGTTTGAAGACCGAACGATTGGTATTATTCCATTTTGAACATGCCATTTCAAGATTACTTGTTGGATCGTTTTATTGTATTTTTCAGCAATCTCCTGCAATACTCTATTTCGTCTCAACCTATCGTCGTTTCTTGCAAGAGGAGTATATGCTTCTACTGCAATATGCTTGTCTTGACAGAATTTGATAAGTGGTTTTTGTGTAAATAGAGGGTGGACTTCAAATTGATTGATGGCTGGGGGAACATTACATACTTTTAATATTTCCTCTAAATGATGCTGATGACAGTTGGCCACACCCAGAATTTTTATATAGCCCTCTTGATATAATTTTTCCATCTCCTTATATGTTTCGAGATAACAATTAGTAACTGGCCAATGAAACATGTAGAGGTCAATATAGGAAACACCTAATTTTTTCATGGACTGAAAAAATCCATTCCTGATATTCCCCGAGAACTGATCGGAATTTGATACTCTCGTTGTAATGATAATCTCTTCTCTTGGAATTTTACTTTTTTTAATTGCTTTTCCAATTAAATGTTCAAATCCATACGCTGAAGAATAATCGATTAATCGGTATCCATGCTGTAGGGCAAAGACGCAGTTGTTGACATACTTGCGAAACATCAGCCTATTGTAGACCGCATTGACTACTCGTTCAATTATGTGGATTCTGCATCGGAAAAATCTCCCTTGTACTACCCCACCGGGACCGTACCCAATAGAGGGAATACACACCCCATTGTTTACTATAATATGATCCATTTTATAGATACCATTTAACGTCCTTCATGACTACTTTGGCAGGATTTCCCGAGGCTAAACTATGAGGTGGAATTGTTGAATAAACAACAGATTTCGCACTTATAACACAGCCATCTTTAACTTTGCTTCCGGGCATTATTTCGCATCCAGAGCAAATCCAAATATGATTTCCGATATAAACGGGACGTAGGACCTTATAACCATCTATTACAATATGATGTGCATTTGTATCGCGGATATTTACATCCCGTCCCAAAGAAACTCGCCCATCGAAAACAATTTTTTTGCCACAAATAATTGAACAATTGCAATTTGTACCACAATCGCCAATCTCCAAATACGCTCCAGAAAACACCTCAATATCAGATCCATACCCGATTGAAAATCGATCTTTAACTTTTAATTCGCCCCTCACCAAAAGACGTGTTTCCATTTTCGATGCCTGATTAGTCTTCACTCCAATGAGTAATGGACCATTCAGTGTCAATACTGCATCTGGCGTAATGTCAATGGCGACATGCGGTGTCGGGAAGAGAAAACCAAATGATCGCCAATTGGTATACGTTTTTTTGCGGAGAAAATTATATTTGATAAATTGCCACAAGGGCTTCGGTCTACATTGACTACTAGATAATACCATTCGCAGTAATTGTAGCACATATATCCCTTGTTCTCTCAAAGTATACTTCTTACGAGGGGTATACTGAATAATACGCTGCTCAAAATTGGTTTCGTCCAAGCCTTCGAAAAAAGTATCCCTATTACATTTGGGCATGGCTTGTTTTTTTATTAACGCTGGGTTATTTCGCTCAATATAGGTTAGTTGCGTCGAGCGTAATACCAATAGTTCTTTTATTGACTCAAAATATTTTTCGCCTCTTTTTGTATTGATAATAACAGCAGACGTTCCCGCATTATCATCCAATTCCCTGTGATAACGTTCTACACCCCAGAAATCAGCAATCGTTATATCAGCATAACGCGGATAACCCTTAAATTTACAATTGTAGCATGATGGACGACTGACTAAGTTCGCATGATAGGCCCTGCTGTATAGGTCACCGTCCTGCATTCGGCTATATTCAGTTTCTCCGTTCGCAAAATCCAATCTTTTTACAAGACTTCTCCAACCTAAACCTTTGTCTTTAAATTTGAAATGAACGATTTCACTTTGATGTTTTTGTCGATAATAGTTCAGATATAAATCGAAAAACCTCGGAGATGTAATGCTCTTACAGATAAAATCAACAATAACAAGATTTTCATAATCCCTATTAAGGTAAGTTCGTAAACCAGCCATCTGACAAGGTGTTCCACAGATTAGCACTTCTTTCCCTTTATCAAGCAAATCCTTTGTTTCTCGAAAAATCCCTATTGTCTGACTCTGAGAGTATTTACTTTGCCGTAACTTTGCCAAATCAACTTTATCATCAGAGATGAAATGTTTAACAGAAAAATCAGACATGTAAATCGCCCCTCCAACATATCCTTTTCGGCTATACATATACTCGGCTAATGCCGAAAAATGCCGCCCGATGTACTATCAAAACGAGTTTCAATATCTTTATTTATAGCAGCGTAACATATAGGTTTGAACGACTGTTGACTCCTCAATTTCGAAAAATTCAACACAGGACATCTTCGTTCACACAAATCACATTGAATGCACTTTTCCGAATCAATTTGCGGATACCAAAAGCCATCCTTTTCGGTTTTTAAAATAATCGCATTGCAAGGACAAACATCAACACATGCATTACATCCAGTACACTGATTTTTTGGCAATTTATCTATCATATAGCATTCTTTTCCTTGTCGTACACTTTATCATACACCTCAAACCTTGAGTTCTTTGACTTGAACTCGGGAACTGTCTTTTTCATCAGTCTGACCATATCGGGAATCTCGACTTTCCGGGATAATGCTTCCAGCTCTTCGGCTACCTCACATGCTTCCCGGTAATCATACTCTCGAACCTTGGCGATCCGAATTTGATCATGTAGTGTAGGCTCTGTATTCTCTTTATTTGAAAGTACTTCCTCATAGAGTTTCTCACCTGGCCGCAGACCTGTGTATTCGATCTTGATATCCTTGTCCGGTTCGAAGCCCGCCAGCTCGATCATCCGACGGGCCAGATGGGCGATCTTCACCGATTCGCCCATGTTGAAGACGAAGATTTGGTTGCCCGTCGACATCGTAGCTGCCTCCATTACCAACCGGCAGGCCTCCGGGATCGTCATGAAGAAGCGCGTAATATCCGGATGCGTAACCGTCACCGGACCGCCCTTGGCGATCTGCTCCCTGAAACGCGGAATGACGCTTCCGTTAGAACCCAGCACATTCCCGAAGCGCGTCGTAACGAAACGCGTCTTACCCTGCGTATGTCCCTGCTCGATCGACAGCCCCAGCGACTGCACATAGATTTCCGCCAGGCGTTTGGTGCAGCCCATCACGTTCGTCGGGTTCACGGCCTTGTCCGTCGAGATCATGACCATCTTCTCCGCGTCGTATTCGATGCACTTGTCCGCCACGTTGCGCGTCCCGGCGACATTTACCAGCACCGCCTCACAAGGATTCTCCTCCATCAGCGGGACGTGCTTGTAAGCCGCGGCATGGAACACCACCTGCGGATGGTAGGTTCTGAATACGAAATCCAGACGCGCAGGGATTCGCACGTCGCCGATAACCGGGATGAATTTCAGCTCCGGATAGCGTTCTTCCAGCTCCAGACGCAGGTTGTGCATCGGAGTCTCACCATTATCATACAGAATAAGTTCCCGGATACCGAACGTTGCCAACTGTCGGCATAGTTCCGAGCCGATAGACCCGGCGGCTCCAGTTACAAGAATGGTCTTGCCTCGGAAGTTGGCGACGATCTCCTCCATCGAGATCTTGATTTCGGAGCGGCCCAGCAGATCCTCGATCTTGATCTCGCGGATCGACTGTTTCATGATCTTACCGCCGATAACCTCATCGATTGGCGGGGCTATCAGAATCTTTACCGACTTTTCCGTACAGTATTTAATCAGCCGGTCTTGTTCGTCTTGTGCGTCGTCATTGGTCGCGAAAAGTATGGCGTCGATATCGACACGATCCCGCAGATATTCGATGCTATCTTCGTCCTCAAAATAGTAAACCGGACAGTCTGCTATCGTATGGTTTCTCAATAATTTACCATAGGTCAGAAACCCGATGACCCGGTAATGGGGCGAGTTCTGAAGGCGGGTGACCAAAGCCACCGCTTTATCTCCAGTTCCATAAACCAATACCCGCTGACAACTGTTACGTCGGGCAGATTTTAATTTGAGCAGATCGTAGATGGCGATCATGCCGAGGCGAAGTCCCAGCAACAGGAACAGAGTAACCAAGACATCCAATAAGAAGCCCATGGCAATGGCAGCCATAGATGGAGCCGAGTTCTGAGGCAGCATGAGGACATATCCGAACATCAGCGCGTCTTTCAACAGAACTGCGGCGCCGAGTTTCCATACCTCGCGTAGAGTCGAGTAGCGGATGATGCTCCGGAATGTACGGAAAAGGACAAACGAAATAACGCTGAGTAAGCATGAGCCAGCCAGAAGCCACACGCCGTACCAGACCGTGAAAATAGGATGCGGAAAAAGGCCTCTGACCAAAAGGTAGGCAACAAACGTCGAAAAAACAGCTACAACGGTATCGATGGCCAGAATCAACCTCGACGAAAAGTAACTTAACGACAGGTACTTTTCAGCACCCAGTCGTGACAGCAAGTGGTAAAGCATACAGAAGCGTGAAAATGTTCGATTTCACTCGTTATTTGAATTCACAGTCCGTCGGTCCATCGAAGATAGCGATCCCTGTCAATTTGCATATTCGAATGACGAATAAAATGAATGCATGTATCGTTTATATTCGTTGAAAATAACGGTTTTCGAATCAGTTATCGGTAATCGTAAGGAATTATAAAAACTCTTTCACCGCGTGTTCATGCCATACGCGGTATTCCGAGACGGAAAGTTCCGCGACCAGCAGTTTTTTGTAATCGGGCTTGTCGCATACCGGGATATGCTGCCGGATGTAAGTCCGTAATTCGCTGTCGGGGATGCTGACCATAACCACTGGAAAGGGGTAGTCCTTATGCCTGAAAAGTGCCGTTTCACATTCCGTGAATATCCGGCTTAACTGACAGGCCGACTCTTCGAAGGCGTGCCAATATTCTCCGGCGCCGTATAAGCGGATATACTTTCCGTTGCCCTGTTCCTTGCGGAGTATCTCGACCATACGGGTTTCGATCAGACGTTTCAGCGACATCCAAGGTGGCTCGACATTCGGTTTGCCGTTCATAGTTTTCTAATTCGATTGTATCAGCTTTGCTCAATGGATAAACTACGGTCAGGAGATAACCTCGATCAAGTCGGGATGCACCTCTGCGGCTACGGCCATGACACCTTCCAGCAGGACGACGATCCTGCGGTTTCTTTTGCCCTGCACCTGCATGAATATGCCCGTTACTCCATTGAGCTTTCCACCATGGATACGCACCCGGCGCCCTTTTCGAAGGTCGAGTTCATCCGGACTATAGTAGGAGATATTTTCCTCGTATTGGGATGAAACCTTGATAAAACTCTCCATTTGGTCATCCGGAACAACAAGATATTCCAAACCCGTACTTTTCTCCCACATCACGAATTGCAGGAAATTGTAGCGTTTCTTGAAATCAGTGATCTGCGTGCGGCTGGCATGTACGAATACGAGATTCGGAATGACCGGAACAAGGCGTTTCGATTTCACTCCGTGATAGACTCTTACGGCATAACATTTCGGAATAAAATATTCCAAACCATCTTTACCTTTGAGTTTCTCCTCCGCTCTTTTTTCACTTTTGTAGGCCCGCATGACGAACCAGCGGGCGGTCGTGACTTCTTCTGTATTGGGCGAGGCGATATCCATACATACTTATGCCCGTTTTTTCAATCAGGGCGCATATCTTTAGTTCATGCCAAATTGCATATTGGCATGTATTACAGTCGTTTATATTTATCTCTGCCGGAATAATCATTCATTTATTCCGCAAATCCGCAAAAAATATTCTACTTATTTTATGCTCTTTCTCTCTGTAAGAGAAAGAGTGATGGATGTAATTGGTTATAACTATCTGGGAAACAAGCGGAAATTACACTCAAAAGACTGTTCATTTGAGCAACATTTGTTGGGCAGAAACCTTTTGGCAAGTCCGGCAGACGAAAATTCCATCTGTTTTAGGTCGTTATTTCCATTAAATTGCATAACTTTGCGTCCGTTAATATTTCTCTTACAGAGAGAAGTAGTCTGTTGCACAACAATTTATCTTTCGCCTCTCCCTACCGATCAGTTGGAATCGTTCATCGAAAACGCCGCTCCGCTCCGTTCTTACCGATTACAGGCTGCTTACGATTTCCTTTGGTGGATCCCATTAACGATATATCTCTTTGCAAGAGAAATGGCAGAGCGAAAAGTATTTTATTATTAACATCTTACATCAGCTAAAGCCTGGATTTGCACAACAAATCACTGCATCTGCTTAACATTTATTGAACTGGAAAGAGGTCGATAATTCTATTTTTCATCGGATTCTATTGCTGTATCCCATATTTTTCATAACTTTGTAGCGATGTACTATTTCTCTTGCAAAGAGAACTTGTATTTGTCGATTAAAATCCCCCGGTTTATTCCGAAGACTTATTCGTAGCTTATTTCTCCAACTATCATATGCGATAGCCGACTTCTGCAAAAAAAGGAATCTACAAACGGCTCAATTCGACAAAAAAGAGCATCTCCTTCAAGAGATATATCTTTTGAAGGAGATTTTTGATACTATTCCCAAAGTAAGCCCCTTTAATGTTTACAGGGCTTTCAGAATTCGGCTGTTCGCCTTGTCCACGGAGGTGGTGTCCAAAGAGGCGAGATAGATCCGCGTGGTCTTCTCCGAATCGTGCCCCATTGCTTCGCTGATAATCGCAAGCGGAATGTTTCTGCTCCTGGCGATGGATGCCCATCCGTGGCGGGCGACGTAACTGGTCAGGGGAACGGTCAGTCCCAATTTCTCGCCCAGTTTCTTCAACTTATCGTTTACCAGATGCGCGGCGTTCTTATACTGCCGGCGAATGTCGGCATTCATGTCCCGGATTATCGGCAGCAGATAAGGAGTCCCGTTCGTATTGTATTTGTCGACGATTTCCTGCATGGGTTTCTCCCATTTGACGAACAATTGCTGCCCCGTCTTCTGTCTGCGGTAGGAAAGAGTTCCGCCTTGCAGATCTTTCTTTTTCAAGTAAGCCATGTCGATAAAGGACATCCCCCGGGTGTAGAATGAAAACATGAAGATGTCGCGTGCAAAATCCATCGTCGGAAACAGTGTCAGGTCCAGATCTCGGATCTGACGAATAACTTTCAAGGGTACGGCCCGTTTAATGGTTTTGTCTATGCCCGTGTAAACATACTTGAACGGCTCGCGCTGTACGGTCATTCCTTTTTCGACGGCCCGGTTGTAAATGGCCCGCAGTCCCCGCATGTAGTAGGAAGAGGTATTCGGACATACGCCTCTCGATTTGAGATAAGTTTCGTACTCGACCATTAGGTCGGAATCCACTTCTTCCCAAAGTAGCTCGTTTTCCCTGCGAAAACGTCCGAAACTATTCATGACTGTCACATACCGCTCGGCAGTGTGCGTTTTACCTACTTGTCTCAACTGTCCAATAAGCATCCGGGTAAAAGTGAAAAAATCCTCTCGATTCGAGGGTGTAAGATACAATTTCACCACATCCCCGGCGGTGTAACTTTCGCCGGCACGATCCAACCGGGCGACAAGACACTCCAAGCGGGCTTTGTCTTCCGCAATTCGGCTCTTCAATGTCGCAAGATAAGCGTGTCGCTTGCCTTCGCTGTTCAATAAAAGCCCTCCCGCATACAGCCCGTCCCATTCCGACGGAAACAGTTTATAACCGGTGCTGATTTGCCGGGTTACGCGGTTATGGATTATCTGATAAAACAGTCGGCCTTCACGATCCGCAACGGACGAGGCCCGGAATTTTACTTTTACGGTTGCCATACGTTTTGTTGTTAAAGTTGCCGGGCCAAGGTAGCGAGCAAGCGTACAATTCTATATTTGACTCCGATAACGTTGCCCGCCGGGCGATGTCCGGACTTTATATTCGTAACCATTCCTTTGCCTGTTTTGCAAGGTTCAGAATCTCGATACTCAGAGCCTTTAATTCTCTTGTTCGCTGTTCCAATTCGGCGATCTGATGCGGGATAGCGACGTTGGAAAAGTGCGCGTTGACGGCTTTTACAACCTGATTGTAGTTATTTCCCAGCTTCTGAAACTGGAAGTAAAAGTCGTTCAGCCGTGCGATGAACTGCACCTTCGAGGGATCACGTTTAATGATGACGAACTCCTCCTTGAAGATACGTTTGACGATAAAACGGCTGCGGTTATGCTCCGATCCGGCCTTTGTGAGCAGTTCGTTGAAGCGGATATGCTGCTCTTCATTAAGGCGGAAAGAGTACTTATAACTCGCAGTTTCAGGCTTCCGGGCATTTCTGTTTGTCTGTTTACGATTGGTATCCATATATGGCTTAAAAAAGGGTCGCGACTCGGGAGCGGCCCCGGCCTCGCAGAGCGAGCACCTTTGTCGGACAAAACGCAGTTTGTCGGACAAAGGTACAGCTCGCTGTTGTCTGGCGACAACAAAAATCCGCGGCGGAAAATTTTTTGTGAAAACTTTGAAAAACCTCCGTTACGGCTTCCGGGGCCGAGTCTGTTCCCGGTGCAATATTACAACCGTGCGGGCGCCAAAACAAACCCTCGGTGCGGTCTGGAGCGGACTGGAGCGGACATCGGAACCGAGGTATTTCAGTCGGTTGTATCTTGCAGCATGAAAGG
>OLZF01000770.1_pt1 | contig 29630 bp, 25 predicted proteins | sample 1674391 | NCBI WGS metagenome assembly OLZF01 (sample SAMEA103958166, study PRJEB25191) | human gut metagenome | biome: human-associated habitat [ENVO:00009003]; feature: intestine environment [ENVO:2100002]; material: feces | place: Germany | collected 2013/2015
TAAAGAAAGGCTTAAAAACGTGGGATAAATAAGAACATGAGATGTATTTAAACTGAAGCTCTCTTTTCAGCTTCCGCAGCTTCAGGATGATAAATAAGAACATGAGATGTATTTAAACGTTACTGATGCAGACCGATACGCTCTCCAACATGGATAAATAAGAACATGAGATGTATTTAAACAATTGAGGAGGTGATTAAGGATGGTTAAGGAAATTCGATAAATAAGAACATGAGATGTATTTAAACGACAAGTAAGCATACATGCTCTAAGGGAGCTAATTGTGATAAATAAGAACATGAGATGTATTTAAACTCCCTTTGGTGCTCGGTGTACCGGAGCCGTGTCCGGATAAATAAGAACATGAGATGTATTTAAACGACTTTTGAAGGTGTTGTATCCTGCAATCTTGTCTTTGATAAATAAGAACATGAGATGTATTTAAACTGTATGTCCTCCTTTCTTTTATCTCGTTGCAATATCGATAAATAAGAACATGAGATGTATTTAAACGCATTTAACCACCCTTTCCGTTTTTCGGAAAGCTGGGATAAATAAGAACATGAGATGTATTTAAACAAGCTTTATAAAAGTCAAATTGGCAAGGCTTACTTTGATAAATAAGAACATGAGATGTATTTAAACCAGAAGGAGGAGAAAATGCAACAGATTACATACGAGATAAATAAGAACATGAGATGTATTTAAACATTCAATGTTCCTAATATTCTCTAACGCTTCTGCAGATAAATAAGAACATGAGATGTATTTAAACCGTAACAATCTGATTCTTTCATTCATGATGAGAGTAGATAAATAAGAACATGAGATGTATTTAAACTTGTCTTCTCAGGAGCCGATGCGCATCTTCCGGAAGGATAAATAAGAACATGAGATGTATTTAAACCGGCTGCTGATGCCTGTCAGGAATGTCAGAATATGATAAATAAGAACATGAGATGTATTTAAACGCGCCATTATGTAGGTGCTCCACTTAATTTTTTTTAGATAAATAAGAACATGAGATGTGATCCCAGTTTTGGAAAGTGAAATTCATGGTACCCCTTACAATGGAACATTTCAGGGGCCTCTCTACCTATAGAAACAGACAGCACACTCAAACTATTTATATCTGATCGTATCATAAACGAAACCATAACAACAACTCCAATGCACGAGCAGGAATGAGGATCATTCCCCATCCGCACTATCACTTCACAAGTTTAAAAATAAGTTACCAGAAACCGAAGCCGCTGAACCCGGCGCAAAAGTCGGCAGGAGCGGGCCTTTGCAGCCCTGTGAGAAGTTCTTAGACGAAAATGGCATAAGAATTACAGATGGATGCGGGAACACCAGTCCCGCATCCAAAGTGCGCTGAGCCGCAAAACCATCAGGTTTTGCAGTGAATCGCACTGATTCTGTAATTCTTATGCCATTTTTGTCTTAGAACTTCCACAGGGCGAAACCGCCCGCTCCTGCCGACTTTTGCGCCGGGTTCAGCGGCTCCGGTTTCGTCCGTCCTAAACTAATTCTTGCTGAACTCCTCCAACACAAGCCCCTCATTGCGGTCCAGCGTCATTCCCACACTCCAGGAATTGATAAACAACAGTAGCGGATTTCCCTTCAGATCCCGCACCTTCTTCATATCAGAAGTGCCGATAATCTTCTCTACATCCACCTCTTCCTTATTGGCAATCCAGCGGATATGCTCATACGGCAACATTTCCAGACGGATTTCCACATTATATTCATTTTCCAGACGATATTTCAATACATCAAATTGCAGGACACCGACAACTCCCACAATAATCTCTTCCATTCCGCCTTTTGCTTCCTGGAAAATCTGAATTGCACCCTCCTGAGCAATCTGGTTAATTCCTTTTACAAACTGCTTCCGTTTCATAGTATCCAACTGTGTCACCCTTGCAAAATGCTCTGGTGCGAAGGTCGGAATTCCCTCATACGCAAATTTCTGTCCCGGAGTACATACCGTATCACCGATGGAGAAAATACCTGGATCAAAGACCCCGATAATATCTCCGGCATAAGCCTCGTCCACCACATGACGGTCATCTGCCATCATCTGCTGCGGCTGGGAAAGACGCATCTTTTTCTCACCCTGTACATGATACACATCCATGCCGGCTTCAAACTTGCCGGAACAGATACGCATAAATGCGATACGATCCCGGTGTGCTTTATTCATATTCGCCTGAATTTTGAATACGAATGCGGAAAAATCCTCTTTCATCGGGTCTACTTCATTACCTTCTGCTACACGCGGCAGCGGAGAAGTTGTCATCTGAAGAAAATGCTTCAAAAAGGTCTCCACACCAAAGTTGGTCAATGCCGAACCAAAAAATACCGGAGACAGTTCTCCCTTACTGACCATCTCCTGATCAAACTCGGCGCTTGCCCCATCCAGAAGCTCAATCTCTTCCAGAAGTGTATCTTTTTGATCCTCATCCACTACATCCAACAGATGTGGATCATTGACATCAATCTCCTCTTCCACACCTTCCTTCGTCCCCTTCTGCGTGTCTGAAAAGGTCAGTACCTTCCGGGTTGTCCGGTCGTAAACACCGCGGAATTTTTTTCCGGAACCGATCGGCCAGTTAATTGGACAGGTAGCGATTCCAAGTTCTTTCTCAATCTCATCCAGGAGATCAAACGTATCATTGGCATCCCGGTCCATCTTGTTGATAAAGGTGAAAATCGGAATATGGCGCATCACACAGACTTTAAACAGTTTTCTGGTCTGTGCCTCCACACCTTTTGATGCATCAATCACCATCACCGCAGAATCCGCTGCCATAAGGGTACGATATGTATCCTCAGAGAAATCCTGATGTCCCGGTGTATCCAGAATATTAATACAATAACCGTCATAGTTAAATTGCAGTACAGAGGAAGTAACAGAGATACCTCTCTCCTTCTCAATTTCCATCCAGTCAGAAACTGCATGGCGTGCTGTCGCCTTACCCTTTACGGAACCGGCCAGATTTATCGCACCTCCATACAGCAAAAATTTCTCAGTCAATGTGGTTTTACCAGCATCCGGGTGAGAAATGATCGCAAAAGTACGCCGTTTTTCAATTTCCTTCGTAAAATCAGCCACAGATAAGCCTCCTATATCTACTCTTTCTCACATCATGTCCGTTTATTTTGTTTTCAGAATCTGCTGAAACTTCCTTGTTGTCATGATGAATCGTTCTTTCTATCTACATCTCGAGGGCATGCACGCGAACGCACATGCCCTAACTTATGTATTCTATCATACGGACTCAGGTCTAGTCAATCGGCGTAATTACAATATTTTCCGGCTGTGTGCCTGTTTTCCGCTTTACAATATCTTCAATCTGTGCTCTCTGCTCATCTCCCAGTTCACTTTGAGGAACTACAACGTCCACAGTCTCTCCGGTCATATTCACCACCACATCCTCAAATCCCTTTGCTTCAAGTAAAAGCTCTGTGGCCTCCTCTTTTTCCACGGCATCCGTCATCTCCACCATGCTTTGAATGGCACCCTGACGCTCTGCCTCACTCAAATTTGTATTATTGATAATGGAAAGTAAGGTCTCTTTGTTCTGAGAACGGGTCTGCTCCCTGTCAATCCGCGCCTGTGCCAGATAAGTGGAGGCACCGGTCAGAACTGCTTCCCCCGGTGTGTCAACTGACATATCTGCGGCAGAGGTATCTGTCGTTCCATCCAGGGATGCGTCTGTCTGTGCTGCTTCTCCGGTATTTCCGGAGGCATCTGCTGTCATCCCCATATCGGTGGTGATGTCCGTAATATCTGTATCCAGACTTTCAATATCCTGCAGTATCGTATCCTTTTCCGCTGTGGCAGTACCATCTGTTATAGCTGCGTCACTGGTTTCTGTTTTGGAACTCAGGTGCTTATCCGCATAATTAATATACCCGGCTACCGCAATCATAACCGCCAATGCTGTAATGATTATCTGATTTTTCTTAAACAGTTTTTTCTTCAAAATAGCATTCTCCTTTTATTTCATTTTCATTACTTTAATTTTATGGGCTTCTACCCGAAATAATGCCATGACTCCTTCAGAAATCTGTTGTATGACCACCGGATTGTCGCCGCCCTGGCAAATCACCAACACACCTCTCACCTCCGGATAGGTTTCTGCCACCACATAAGGCACCTGATTCCCATCGCTGTCCTTTTCATATACCGTGCTCTCCTCCGTACTTCCGGAAGAAGAATTAGAACTTCTCCCATCCTCTCCGGTCTGATTCTGGGTACTTTCGGAAGAGGGACGATCTTTCTCTACAACCTTCTGATTGGAAGATTCCAGAGTGATCACTACCTGTACCTGTCCGACCCCGTCAACTTTCGAAAGCGCATTTTCTAACTGCTGTTCCATCACCTCCACCTGAGAATTACCGACATTTTTCCCTATCTGGCCTTCATCTTTCACAACTGTCTCTTCCTTTGCAGCCTTTTTGTCACTTTTCTTCACGGGAAGGGCAATTACTACCAACAGAATCAGAAGTAATCCGTAAACCACAAGCTGTTCCCGTTTCATATTTTTCAGGTAAGCTTTCCATTTTTCTTTCATCTTCCCTCCCACCGTGCCGCTCTGCCCGAATGATCGGGTATCTTTTCAAGTGGTAACTGAATCTCTCTCATTTCATAGGATTCCTGCTAATATCTATATGAGATTCCTCCACCTGATAGACCTGCGCCAACTCACTTTTTACTTCTTCCAGCTTCTCATCAAATTCCTGATTCAGTTCCTCTTCCTCTTCCAGATATATCGTACTCTCCGGATTAAAAACTTCCAGCGTGATCTGCTCCACTGTCATCGTCTCACCTGTGCTTAGCTGTACTTCTGCCCGCTCAACTCCGATTCCTTTTTCCTCCAACATTGTCCGAATCTGACTCCCAATTTCCTGTTCATATGCCTGGTTCAGCATCTCCTCCTGTATCCCTTCCACAGAAAACATGGAATTCCTGCTGTTATCCACCTCTTGTTCCAGTATCAAGGAACTCAACGTATCACTTAAGCTCTGATCCAGATTCAAAAGCTGCAGAAGCGGTCTGCAAAGCACTAACATCAGTACCAGTCCCAGAAAAAACTGCACATATTTCCGATACTGATCTACGGGCAGACAATTTAAAATTGCTGTCATAAAAATGAAAAAGAATGCCAGGTTCTGCATCCACCCATAAATTGCATCTGACACTCCCAGCATCCCCCTCTCTATACTCCGCTGACGGTCCCTGCCAAAATTGCAATAGTCAGCAAAAACAAAATTTCCGTAGTAAACAGCACCTTGAGCAGAAGACTGCACCCTTCTCCCATCGCCTGTAATGCTCCTACCATCCGCTTATCCGAAACCGGCTGGGTAAAGGCAGCCAGAAACCGATAGGTAAAGCCGCTGACTGAAATATGCAGGACCGGCTGCAGTGCACACAAAAACAGAATGATAACCGCAGTAACTCCTACGCAGTTACGTACCAGAACTGCCGAACCAAGAACCATTTCCGTAACTGCATTGATCGCATTCCCCAAGCCCGGTATAGCACCTGCCGTTTTTCCGATTGCTGTTCTTCTTAAGGAATCCAATGCCGGCGAGATCAGACTTCTGGTCACCTGCAATCCCACGATCACTCCCATCATTGTTTTCATCGTCCAACAAATCATGTTCTTCAGTAAATCCGCCATTCTGGACAGCAAGTCCTCCTTATAGAGTTGATTTACAAATGATAATAGTACAAAGACATGGATCCCCGGAAGTACCAGATTTATCAATATGCGCTCTACCAACGTAATGACCAACAGTACCACCTGGTAAAACATGGCAGCCGTCGATGCCCCGGTTGCCGTCGCCACAGCCAGAAAATAAGCCGGGGTAAGTGCCTGCATAAACGCAACAACACCCTTTAATGTATCTTGTAGCTCTTCACTTAAAATCCCCAGATTTTTTACCAGCAGCGTAAAAACCAACAGGTATACCAGATAAAAACTCATTTCCCCTAACTGCCCATTGGAAAATAAACTGGAAAAATTGGAACACAGCGCCGCTGCCAATACCAGAATTAAAATATGAATCCAAATTGTCTTCTGTGTTCCCCAGGAAGCTTCCAGAAACGTCAGCACCATCTGCGCCATATTCTCTCCGGAAAACGGCTGCTCTCCCGTCATCAGCTCCTGTAATGCCTCATCAAAAGATATGGACGATTCTCCCAACAATCCGTCCACTGCCTCCTGAACCGAATCCAGATCCATAGAATCCACTAACGAGTCCTCCACCGGAAGCTCCCCCTGGGCCCATACCACTTCTTGTCCCAGAACTGTAAAAAACACTGCAGCCAACAAAAACATCACCCATCGTTTCATGACAAAAATCCCTGAATCGTATCCATCAATGCCATGAGAATCGGCATACTGATTGCAAGTATCGATAACTTACTGAATATTTCAATCTGCCCCGCAATCGCTGAATATCCGGCATCCTTACAAAGTCCTGCCGAAAACTGCCCCACATAAGTAATTCCAATCATCTTCATCAATGCATGCAGATATGTGGTATCAATCGGCACATACTGCTCCAGCTTCTGCAGCATATCCAACAGATACTGAAGCTTCCCCGTCGCCAAAAGCATAATGCAAAGCCCTGTGCCTAAAGAAATATAAGCAGCATACTCCGGACGCACTTCCCTGACCATCAGACACAAAATCAATCCCGCAATCCCCAACACTGCAATCTTAATTACGTCCAAAATCGCCACCCCCTACAAAGTAAACAACTGCCTTATAGTTTCGAACAAATCCGATATATAAGGAAGCAGCCAGAACAACACTACGATCAATCCTGCAAGACTGGTAAGAAACGCCTGTTCCTCTCTCCCACTGTGCTTTAAGACCTGTCCCAACACCGAAACCAGAATCCCCACCGCACCAATCTTAAAAATAATACCAACCTCCAACTCAAACCCCTTCCTTTATCCTTAATCCTTACAATCAGCAAACTCTCTCTGCCAAAGTTTCCGGTAAATTATTGATCTCCAAAGTCAGGAAAATCGTGTGGTTGGAAGGGACTGGTGCGGTCCGTGCTGACTTCGGAGCGCGTCCGAAGATCCACTTGCTGTGAACACTTAGGCACGAAGGCTTTCCTGAGTGTCTTAGTGAGAACGCAAGTTAGCTGAGGAGAAGCGCAGAAGCAAGCGGACTGCACCAGTCCCTTCCAACCACACGATTTTCCGTCCACCCCTTAAATTAAAAGTATCGCCACAAACAATCCTCCCATGATACCCAGACTCTGATACAGTTTCATCCTTGTCGGAAGCCCCTCCTGCAATTCTTCTATTCTTTGGTCTAATTCCATTTGATATGACCTGAGTGTCTGTAACTGCATCTGCTTATCCAGAAACCCCAGGTCCGCCCCCATCGCCTTCAGATTTTCCCGGTCCTCCCTGCGAAGATGGGTATCCGGCAGATAACAATCTGCATTTTTATTAAAAACCTCTGTAAAGGACTGCCCGGAAAGGTCGTCCAACTCCCTGGAGACATCCTGCAAAAAATCCCGATATGGATTCTCCATCTTTGCACCAACAGACCACAGCGCTGTCGGCAGCGGAACTGTTCCGTAACTTACCGCGCCGGACAACAACGAAGTCATCCTGCGCAGTGTCTTCAATTCCTTGATTCTCCCTGCCTCTGCCTTGCTTTTGGTAAATCCCAGCAGACCACAGCAGATCACAAAAAGTACAATAGCTGTTCCTCTTAGCATGCAAAACGCTCCCTCTCAAATAAGCAAGTTCCTCTTCCATCATAGACAGACTGGACCGTTCCTGCCTGCATCCGGTTGGACAGCAGAACATAACGGTCAAAGATGTGTGCATGAACCATTGCAGATAACAATGGCTTTTTTCTCACATCATCAATATTGTTTCCATGAACGGTAGCCAAAATCTTACATCCGCAATTCAATACAGATTCCAGTGCCTTAATATCCTCCGGTGTACCAATTTCATCCACGGCTACAACCTGAGGAGACATGGAACGAATCATCATCATCATTCCTTCTGCTTTGGGACACCCATCCAATACATCGGTACGAATTCCCACATCATTCTGCGGTACCCCCTGATAACATCCGGCGATTTCTGACCGTTCATCAACCACCCCTACGGTCAATCCGGAAAATCGCTCATTTCCATCAGAAATCTGTCTCACGATATCCCGAAGAAGTGTAGTTTTTCCGCATCGCGGCGCTGAAATAATCAGTGTATGACAAAATTCCCCATCTTCCCAAAGATAAGGACATACACTGTCTGCACAGCCCAAAATCTGATGAGACAACCTCACATTGACGCAGGTAATCGGATTTACTCCCTTCACTCTCCCATTTTCCAGAATCACCTGCCCTGCAACACCTACCCGATGTCCCCCCTGAACCGTCAGAAATCCCTGCCGAAGCTCGTCCTCATACGCGTACAAGGAATAATTTCCTATGTACTCCATCGTATCACAGATATCCTGTGCTGTAACTTCATAGGCATTCCTTGCCAAAAATGTCTCATTCCCATTTGCCTTCAGAAAGTAATCTCTGCCTTCATAGATAATTTGAAGGGGAGCTCCGATCCGAAGCCGTATTTCATAAATATGCTCAAAATCCTCTCCGAACTTTTCCAGTATTGCACGTACCTGCTTTGCAAACAATCTTGTTATATCTGTTTTTTTCATTTCCCTCACCCCTTACTCATATTCATTTCTCATTCGTCTCTTACAAAAATTATATGAATCCCATATCGAAATATTCCATCTAAAAAAGTCTTCCGAAGGAAACCTGCATTTTCCCGGAAGACTTTTTTATCAATTTTCTGTTAATATTTGAAAAAGGGCTACCGCATAAATTGCAGTAACCCTTTACACCATAATAAAATTTTCGTTCAGATACTTATACCACCAATGTTATAATTCGCAGCACGAACAATGCTCCGATTACATACATAAATGGATTGATCTCTTTTGCCTTTCCTGTGAACAGTTTGATCAGAATCCAGGACAGCATTCCAAACATAATACCGTTTGCGATCGAATAACTGAGCGGCATCATAAGAAATGCCAAATAACCGGCAATCGCATCTGCCATATCATCATCAAACTTCATCTTTGTGATGGACTTGGTCATATTGAATCCAACGATGATCAGAGCCGGAGCAGTTGCAAAGCTTGGAATTGCCAGAAAGATCGGTGAAAGCACCAACGCAACCAGGAACAATACACCAGTTGTCAATGCTGTCAGACCGGTTCTTCCGCCCTCAGCCACACCTGCACTGGATTCCACAAAACTTGTGATCGTTGAAGTACCAAGACAAGCACCTACTGTCGTTCCGATTGCATCGGAGGTAAGTACCGGACCTACTTTTGGAAGTTCACCATTCTCATCCAAAAGATCCGCCTGATCTGCAACACCAATTACAGTACCAACCGTATCAAACATATCTACAAACAAGAATGAGAATACAATGGTGAGAAATTGGACGATATGCTGTCCTACCCACGAAAAGTCAAACTTCATAAATGTCGGAGCAATGGAAGGCGGAATAAAACTCTGTGCACTCAAAGATGGAATCAGTGAATACACACCGGCTTTGGCGTCTACCACATACCAGCCCGTCAATTCTGCAAGAATCCCAAGAATCCAGGTTCCGAGAATTCCCCACAGTATGGCGCCTTTTACCTTATGATGCATCAAAACAACCGTAAGAATAACTCCCACCAGACAAAGCACCATTCCCGGACTCTTAAAAGATCCCAAAGTCACAAGCGTTGATGCATCCGCAGATACAACACCTGCTCCCTGAAGTCCGATGAATGCAATAAATAAACCGATACCGGCGGTGATTCCAAGTTTCAGATTTCTCGGAATTGCATTGACAATTCTCTCTCTGAATTTAAAGACAGACAATACCAGAAATACAATACCTTCCACAAATACTGCTGTCAAAGCAATTTTCCACGGATCTTCTATTCCGTTCAAATCCGTCAGACATACAGTGAAAGCAAAGTAAGCATTCAGTCCCATCCCCGCTGACAGTGCAATGGGATAATTCGCCCAGAAAGCCATAATAAATGTCGCGATCGCTGACGCAATTGCCGTTGCCGAAAATACTGCACCGCTGTCCATACCGGAAGCGCCCAGCAGATTCGGGTTAACAGCCAAAATATACGCCATGGTCAGAAATGTTGTAATACCGGCCATGATTTCTGTCTTGACTGTCGTGTTGTGTTCCTTCAGTTTAAATAGTTTCTCCATAAACCACCCTCCTATGTTTTTACGTCGCCCTCTCACGACGCTTATTGTGTACTGAAATTTCCTGGCAAAACCCCAAATCTCCGCACAGCAAATCTCTATACACCGTATTATATATAGAATATCCTGTAATATAGCATTTGTCAATTATTTCATTTTTTAAAATAAAAAATTCAAGAATAATCGAGGAATTATAATTAATTTTCTCATATAAATGGTGTCAATCTGATCTTTTATTGATCATTTGTGCACTACTCTTGCCCCAAAGCGCAAATCACTTCTAGCGCTGTACCCTGAAAGAGAAGAAAGAACTCGGGGGTATCGTATGAATCTTATGTCTGATTTTTAATAAAAATACAAAAAAGCCCTTGATTTTTTAAACAAAAATGATATACTTTCAGTATGCAGATATAGTTCATCGGTAGAACGCTAGCTTCCCAAGCTGGAGAGACGGGTTCGATTCCCGCTATCTGCTGTATTCCTTATAGACAAAGGATTTCAAGACTTTTGCGATAATACTGCAAAGGTCTTATTTTTTTACTCCGGTGCCAAATACAATCTACACCAATCCCTCTCCCAGTTAAAGTGCCAGTTAACTGTTTTGAAACAAGTCATCACATTACATTTAAACACGTGCATGTATTTCTGTATGTCTTGTACGTGTACATATTTTAGGCGCTATGTTATAATCAAATCATACTAAAAGAAGATCACAATTTTAACGACACATATGAAAGGATGTGTTACCATGCCATTACCACAGGAAAGGCTCTACACGACAGATGATATCTATACTCTCCCGGAAGGCACCAGAGCCGAACTCATTGACGGACGTATCTATTATATGGCTCTGCCAAGCAGAAAACATCAGGAAATCGCCGGCGAACTATTTTCGATTATCCGTAACTATATTGTAAATAAAGGCGGTTCCTTCAAACCTTATATCGCGCCATTTGCCGTTTTTCTGAATACAGATGATAAAAACTATGTGGAACCGGATATCAGCGTTATATGCGATAAAAGCAAACTCACAGATAAAGGCTGTACCGGTGCTCCAGACTGGATCATTGAAATTGTCTCGCCTGGCAGCAGACGAATGGATTATCTCACCAAACTTTTCAAATATCGTTCTGCTGGTGTCCGGGAATACTGGATTGTTGATCCGGACAAAAATCGAATACTGGTTTACAACTTTGAAACGGAAGATACCGGAGACTATACCTTCACTGATACAGTCAAAGCCGGTATCCATCCTGATCTTTCCATTGACTTCTCACAACTTAATATCTGACTGCTGCCGCCCATGCTCCTAAGACCGAGGAAAATGGGCGGTATTTTTCGCCAACACTTAAGGGGTCCGCTCCCTTTGTTCCTGCCGCTTGGCATATACAGACTTCCGTTTTCCTGCTTTCTTCGCACTTATAAGCACAAAGCTAATTCCCAGAAAACCAGACATCAGAAATGTAAAAACTCCCAGCCGTGTTCTGTCGCCTGTTTTCGGTGCATCCACCTTTAAAATCTCCCTTTCCTTCAGGAAAGTTACCGTCTGATTCTTATCCTCTAATTCCTCATGAGCAGCAATCTCACGCCCTTCATAGAACAACTTTTCAAACACCACCACACTCCTTCCGGAAAGCGCTGATGCGTCAAATGTAAATTCCAACTCCACACTGCCGGTTTCCTCTTCTGCATGAAAAAGTTTCTCTGCTTCCACTTGCTTCCCGTTGACCAATAGCGGCTTCCCGGTATCTTTATTCCGCAAAACGCCTCTGATCACATACTCCTTCCCTGGGATCAGACCACTATAGGTAACTTTATCTGTGATCGTGACAGAATCGGCGACTTTTACATTGTGTGTGCCGGTACGCTTATCTGCAGCTGTCGTTTTCAATTCCGGATTACAGAAGGATATTGTCTGACCCTCGTCACTCAGATCCGCATGAACGGCAATCTCTCTTCCTTTATACAGCAGATGTTCGAATACTACAAGTTCCTTTCCCTTCAGTTCATTTCCATCAAAAGCAAATTCAACCTTCACAACTCCATTTTCCTGATCTGCTGTAAATGTTTTTTCTGCTGTTATGGCATTCCCGTTCTTCTTCAATGGCTCACCCGTTTGCCTATCCATCAATAGCCCTTTAATCGTATACTCTTTTCCGGCAATCAGGTTTGTATAAGTAATTTCATCCTCAAGTACCACATGTTCGCTGACATATGCTGCATTTGTCAACGATTCCGTATCCCTTGCAGAAGTTCGGATTTCAACCTTCTTCATGGTTATCGTCTGCCCGGCATCCTGCAGATCTTCATGGGCGGCAATCTCCTGTCCGCCAAAGTATAATTTTTCAAAAACAACAAGATCTTTCCCGGCAAGATTGCTGCTGTCCAGATAAAATTCTATTTCCTCACTTCCGTTCGCTGCTTTAGCCTGAAATGTTTTTTCTGCTGTCACTGCAGCGCCGTTGATCTTCAATGGCTTTCCGGTACTTTTATCCATCAACGTGCCCTTTACTGTATACTTATTTTCCGGAATCAGATTGGTATAGGAAATGATATCCCGCAGTACTGTATTTTCATTGGGAAACGCCTCATGAATCTCAGTCTCCATATCACCGGCTGACGTTATGACCTGAACCCCCGGATAAAAAACGGTCTGATTACTGTCCTGCAAATCCTCATGCGCTGCAACTTCCTGAGTTCCCTGATACAACTTTTCAAATACTACAATCGCCTTACCGGCAAGCTCCAAACCTTCCAGGGAAAATTCCAGATCAATTGTTCCATTGCCTTCTGCCGCTGTAAATGTCTTCTCTGCTGTTATATCATTTCCGTTCAGCTTCAAAGATTCCCCTGTCGTTTTCTCCTTAAGTGTTCCTCTTAAGGTATATTCCGTCCCGGGAATCAGATGCTCATAACTTATCGTATCTTTTATTGTCACCTGCTTCATCGGATGTCCTTGATTTACACCGGTAGCAATATCAAATGCCTTTGTTCGAATCTCCGGTATCTCCGACCAGGTTACATTCAGACTTGTCCTGTGCAAATCATCCATCTGTGCCAGTTTTCCCAGATCCTGCTTACCGGAATCACCGGATTTTATTAAAATCGGCTGATAATGTCCCATACTTCCCACCAGCTCCCCTGTATTAAACTCTTCATGATCCTCTGCATTGGATGTGAAAAATATGGTATCCTGGCCTTTCACCGTTACCTGCCCATTTCCGATAAACCCTGTTGTCAGATTGTGCATCCTGACACTTTCAGGTACCTGAAAGGTAATGGTATTTCTTGGATCGCCCTGTATATGAATTTCTTCTGTCTGAAGATAGCCATCCGGCACAGGTTTTCCTTCAACAGAGGACTTCTCAAAAGAAATATTCATATCTGTGATCAGATGTTCCTGTGCGTAGTCCAACAGCGGCTGTGCAAGTACAATACCGCTTATTCTGTCATCGTTTGTCAGCGCAGGATCTCCAGCATAAACATAATTGAGTGCAAAAGATGTCCTTACAATTCCTTCATCCTCATTTTCATAAAGGTTTCCGGGACCTCCCCAGCCATAATAAAGAATCGTCTTAATCAAATCACTGGAATATGGATTGGCTTCGCCTACTGTACCGGACTCCGGTGAATCCTTAATATGTTCCATACAAAAAGCCACTTCCCCGTTCACAAAGTATTTTCCGCAGCTCCTTCCGCCGAATTTTGCGTAACCATCACATCTGATCTCTACAGCCTCTGCCTGAACTTCAACACCTACAAACTGATCTGATATCGGCAGAACCGCAAACAAAACAGCAAGTATTACTGCACCTGTACGCCTTATCTTGTTTCTGATATTCATCTAAAATATCTCCCTTCGTATTTTTTTAAAGCTATCAAAAAAAAATTTAAAATTTTACTTATTTCTTTGTATATCTTTCACCTCCTTCTGCCAAATTCTTCCATTGTTTGTCTGCTGAAGAAGTCTGTTTCTTTTTCTGCATCCATATCTGAAATACATGCTCGTATTAAGTAACTTTAAATGTCGTTGGGAATTCATTTACGAAGATAGATTTTGATGAACACAACACACCGAATTTTTACTGAAAATCTCTGCTTGATTCTGCGTAACAATTCCATGTCTGTGAAAGAACTTTTCCAGAACAATACTTCTGAATAACTGTGCAATACTTACTTCTTATCAATGATTTCAAAATGGTAAATACTTTGAAAAAAAGAAACGGAGAACTCCGATTTTAATGAAAACTTGACGCTCCTGAAGACCTCAAACGCTGCCTCAGCAGACCAGAACATATGTAAAGCCTCGCATTCAGACTGCTTTTCTGCCTTACATAAACTGATTATAACACTTTCCCGATTTCCTGTACAGTTCTATTTTAAAAATTTTACTTTCCTTTTGAACAGCCCAAAACCTGCTTTTCATAAGGTTTCACCTCAACTCCTATGGCGTTATAGGTTGTGGTGCTTTTTGTTAGTTTTCGCTAACTACCGTTTTTTTAATATGCCGCTCCGCAGAGCGGCATGATTCATTTTTGTTCAGCCAGATGATCGCATCACTGACTCTCTTCTGGCAAATCCTGCAGATTTTCTTCTCTGCCTATGCACTGATTGCATTTCCCGTATAAAGCTGATAATAACGCCCTTTCTCTTCCATCAACTGATCGTGGGTTCCTCGCTCAATAATCCTTCCCTGTTCCAGTACCATAATACAGTCGGAATTGCGGACCGTTGACAATCGATGTGCAATTACAAATGTAGTACGTCCCTTCATCAACCGGTCCATACCTTCCTGTACAATCCGTTCTGTTCTGGTATCAATGGAACTGGTCGCTTCATCCAGAATCAGTACCGGAGGATCTGCAATTGCGGCCCTTGCGATTGCCAGCAGCTGACGCTGTCCCTGGCTTAAGTTCGTTCCGTCGCCGGTCAGCATTGTATCATACCCGTTTGGAAGCCGGCGGATAAATCCGTCCGCATTGGCCAGTTTTGCCGCTGCGATAATCTCCTCTTCGGTGGCATCCAGCTTTCCGTAACGGATATTTTCTTTTACTGTTCCGGTAAAAAGGTGCGTATCCTGTAATACAATTCCCAGAGAATGACGCAGATCATCTTTCTTAATCTTATTGATATTGATTCCGTCATAGCGGATCTTCCCGTCCTGAATATCATAGAAACGATTGATCAGGTTCGTAATTGTTGTCTTTCCTGCTCCCGTTGATCCTACAAAAGCGATTTTCTGTCCCGGCTCGGCATAAAGCTTCACATCATGAAGCACAATCTTCTTGTCATCGTATCCGAAATCCACACCATTGAACACCACATCTCCCTGCAGCCGAACATAATCCACAGAACCGTCCGCCTGATGCACATGCTTCCATGCCCAGATTCCGGTTCTGACATCACTCTCCACAAGTTTTCCCTGCTCGTCTCTGGCATTGACCAGTGTTACATAGCCATCATCCACTTCCGGTTTCTCATCCAGCAGACTGAAGATTCGCTCTGCTCCCGCCATCGCCATGACAATTGCATTCAGCTGCTGGCTCACCTGGTTAATCGGCATACTAAAGCTCTTGTTGAATGTCAGAAAACTTGCCAAAGCGCCCAGTGTCAGACCGCCTACATGATTCAATGCCAAAGCACCGCCCACAATCGCACAGAGAACATAACTGATATTACCCAACTGTGCATTGACAGGCGCAAGTACATTTGCAAATGTATTTGCTTTATCGGCACTTTCAAAAAGCTTATCATTCAACTCCTGAAACCGTGCTATGCTTTCTTCTTCATGACAGAACACCTTTACAACCTTCTGACCATCCATCATTTCTTCAATATAACCATTGACCTTACCAAGATCTATCTGCTGCTGCATAAAATATTTACCGCTCATCCCTGCCAGTTTTTTCGTAGACACCAGCATAATTGTCACCATAATCAGTGTCACGACCGTCAAGGGAATGCTTAAGATGATCATACTGATAAAAACACTGACAATGGTGATCGCACTGTTCAGCACCTGGGGAATACTCTGACTGATCATCTGCCGCAGCGTATCAATATCGTTGGTATAGATGGACATGATATCACCATGGGCATGAGTATCAAAATACTTGATTGGAAGCTTCTCCATATGGGAGAACAGATCATCTCTCAGCTTCTCCAAGGTTCCCTGTGTGATATTTACCATAATCCGGTTATACGTATATACGGAAAGGATTCCGATGGCATAAAAGATTGCCACCCTTCCGATGGCTGCTGCCAATGGTCCGAAATCCGGTGTTTCCGCTGTCAGCATCGGGGTAATATAATCATCAATCAGATTTTTGGTGAACATGGTTCCCTGCACATTTGCAAGAACACCCACGACGATCAGCACCACGACGATTCCGTACAACCCCCCATAATTCTTCAGTACATATTTCATCAGTCTCGTAAAGGTTTGAAGCGGATTTTTCGCTTCACTCTTCATTCCGCGCATCCGTTTGTTGTTCATCATTCCTCCAGCCATCTTACGCACCTGCCTTTTCATCAAAATCTCCGCCGCCTCTGGTCTGCGATTCGTAAACCTCACGGTATATCTCATTGGAGGATAACAGCTCCTCATGGGTACCGAAACCATGAATCCGTCCCTCATCCATCACAATAATACGGTCCGCATTCTGTACACTGGAAATACGCTGTGCAATGATCAATTTGGTCGTATCCGGAATTTCCTCGGCAAATGCCTTACGGATCTTAGCGTCTGTCGCCGTATCCACAGCACTGGTACTGTCATCCAAAATCAAAATCTTCGGCTTTTTCAGCAATGCTCTGGCGATACAAAGCCTCTGCTTCTGTCCTCCTGAGACGTTGCTTCCGCCCTGCTCAATATACGTATTGTACCCATCCGGCATTTTCTCAATAAATTCATCTGCACACGCCAATCTGCACGCCCGTTCGCATTCCTCCTGGCTGGCTTCTTTGTCACCCCAACGCAGGTTATCAAGAATCGTTCCTGAGAACAGGACATTTTTCTGCAATACGACAGATACCTGATTTCTTAAAGCTTCCATATCGTATTCCCGTACATCTCTGCCGCCTACCAGTACCTCCCCTGCCGTCACATCATAGAGACGGCTGATCAGATTAACCAGACTGGTCTTTGCACTTCCGGTTCCTCCGATCACACCGATGGTCTCACCGGAGTTGATTTTCAGATTCACATCTTTCAGTACCGGCTCTTTACTATCCTGCTTATACGCAAAATCCACATGCCGAAACTCAATACTTCCGTTTGGAATCTCTGTCTTTGGCTGTTCCGGATTCTGAAGATCACTGGTTTCATTTAATACTTCTGCAATACGCTTTGCACTTGCCATACTCATGGTAATCATAACAAATACCATAGACAGCATCATCAGGCTCATCAGAATATTCATACAATAAGCCAACAGACTCATCAATTCTCCTGTGGTCAGCGCGTCCGTTACAATCATTTTTGCACCCAGCCAACTGATCAGCAAAATACAGGTATATACCGTAAACTGCATAAGAGGTGCATTATATACCAGATTACACTCTGCTTTGACAAAAATCTTATAGATATTATGGCTGGTCTTACGGAATTTGGAAATCTCATGATCCTCCCGGACATAAGCCTTGACAACACGGATTGCAGAGACATTCTCCTGCACAGATGCATTCATGTCATCGTATTTTGGAAATGCCTGCTGAAAATACTTTGTAGCGTTATTCATGATCAGGAACAGAATTGTCCCCAGCAAAATAACCGCCGCAAGGTAGATACTTGCCAATCTGACATTAATCTGAAATGCCATAAACATCGCACAGAGCAGACTGGCAGGCGCCCGGGTAAACATACGTAAGATCATCTGGTAAGCATTCTGCAGGTTGGTAACATCCGTTGTCATACGTGTCACCAGACCGGCAGTGCTGAATTTATCAATATTGGAAAATGAGAAGTTCTGGATGTTCCGGAACATCGCTTCCCTTAAATTCCGTGCAAATCCGGTGGATGCCCGTGCTCCATACTTTCCGCCCAACATACCGGCGAGCAGTCCCACAGCCGCCGCTGCCACCATCCATCCGCCCACCACATAAATATGGTGAAGATCTCCCTTGTTAACACCATCATCAATAATCGATGCCATCAGAAACGGAATTGCCGTCTCCATGATGACTTCCAGAATCATAAACAATGGTGTCAGTATAGAATCTTTTTTGAATTCTTTTACTTGTTTTGCCAATGTTTTAAGCATCTTATTCCTCCCTGTCTTCTTCCTCCTGGCATGTACAGGATACGGAAACGCAGCCTTTTTCCATCCGCTGCTTTTCAAGATTTTTTTTCAGCCTGGCAATCGTAGCGTAAAAGGATGACAATTCCTCCTGCTCAATTCCTTCTATCGTCTTCGCATCCAGACGATCCAGCAGCCGCTTTGTATCCTCGTGCAGTCGGATTCCCTTTTCCGTCAGCTTCAGCCGCTTCAATCTTGCATCGCTGCTTACTGACTCCCTCAGCAGGTATCCTTTTTTCTCCATCAATTTCAGGATATTCGTCACCGTGGAACGTCCAATGGAAAAATGAGACTCGATATCCTTCTGATAGATGTCTTTTTCCCTGTTGTTGTACAGATAACCGATGATCCAGCCATGCATGACCGTCACCTCATCCAAACCGCTTTCTTTTACCGAGGATATAAAATTTCGCCGCAGCATATTGTCCAGCGTACGGATTTCGAATCCAAGCTTCACCTCTTGCTTCATAACCGCCTCCTGATTCATTTGTCATAAAACAGTTTATTAGCGAACTGTTTGGGTTAGAACTGTTCGCTATAAAACATATTATGCAAAAATTGGGGAAATGTCAAGGGGGTTCTTTCACATTCAGATCTTGTTCATGAAATATGGCTATGTTCAAAAAAATCCACTTAACAGATTTTACTACTAAGCGGATTCTCTCTCTGATTATTCACTTTATGAAGATTACGTATGCTTCAAGTAAGATCTGCAAACACACGTTTTATTATCACCATGGTTATCATCATACCATAATATATGAAACACTCTTCCCGCTATATAGCCATAAAGCCTATGAGTGCCCGTTACACGCAATGAAATTAAAGACTCAGCCTCTATATATTTAGCAGCTAATCTGTCCTGTGCTGCCTTATTCAGGTCTTCTACATTTATCGAATGGTTCTGCTTCTTATCTTTAACAAGAATTTCATTCCATGTCTTGCTTTCCAACGCTTTTAAACGCGGAAGTATTTCTGTCCAAATCCGTTCACCAATATGCTCCTGATGAAAAGACCACATGTCCTGATCTGAATTCGCAAAACTCCAGGCAGGAGTCTCTATATAGTATTGCTCAGGATCTCCACCCTGAGCAATACTCTTTCCTTTCGGAATCTCTTTTTGCTTAATTTTTTTATTCTTCTTAGAGCCCGCCATAATATAATGCCATACTTTCCTTTGTGATTACATTATTACAACCTGCTCCTGATGGAACACCTTCCCTTGCCTGAATCCAAGGGTTTTCCATATGTGTCAGCTGACTTAACCACTGTGCATTGTGACTTCCATAATGTTCAAGTACACGGTCAATCGTGTCCTTCTGATCATCAGACAAACCACCATCTCCACCCGTTTCATCACTTGCACTTACAGAATACTTTCCTTGAGTCCTATAAAATAATTCCGGACAAACCGGTCCATTTGCCCATGCTTGAAAATCCTCTATAAATAAAGGAGAATCATCCCAAACAAGAGACCATGCCTGAGAATAATAGCATAACTTCTGGAGCTTCATCGTTGACATTGTTCCATAGCGTTCAAGAATATATTCTGCGGTATCAAATACATTTGCCATTTTCATATCCCCCTTTCTTGAACTATACTATAACACAAAACGCTAAATCTGAACAGCAACTTTATTATTAAATTTTTGTGACCATTATATGCCGATTTTCTTCCTGCCTGCTTTTTCTCGTTCAAATCAGCTCAGATCAATAACTTTCAAATCGGGCTTTCTAGTTCTGACCTCATCTGCAAGTTTTTCAAATTCATTCAGAAAATCCGCCACTTCCTTTTCCAGATTTTTCAAAGATCTTTCTGATCCTTCCGACCAAGTCCTATCCTGAGGATATTTCCTCTGCATATAACAGAAAAATCCATTTGGGTTTCTGCTCATTGAGGATGCTGCATGATTTGCCTTATTTCTTTTTTTACACAGAGCATAATATCTCTGCAGATTTTTATCGATTCTGTTTTTCATATCTTGGCAGGCATATTTCATTTGTTTATTTCTTATTTTTTTATTAGGCTTATAATACTTAATAAAATAATAATTCAAATCTTTCATTTTATAACTATTATCAGACTTCTGATATACGGTTCTGTAAATTTCTTCAAAACTGCGGATCACCTTTTCCACATTATCTTTCTGATCACAATAATAGAGTAAGCCGTTATTCACATATTCGTAAGGCATTTTAGCTTCCAGGATCGTAAGTGCCTGCTGCAAAAATCCCTTTCTCAGGCACCAACGAATCTGCTCTATATACTTATACCGGGAATCTATCAGTAAGGGCCTGTAATCTTCTTTTATATCTTCAAAAACGATATCCAACTGTGTCTTTTCTCCCTCTGTCCAATCAGAACTTTCAAATTCTTCGGTCAGTTTCTGGATGTTGTTCACCGCCTGATCAAAACTTCCCACATTACTCAACCGAATAGCATCAGAAGCCGTCTGAATCGCTTCTACCAGCTTTTTGTCCCGCTCACTTTCCTGATTTCCAAAATACTGAACCAGTTCCTTTCCCCAGCCATAGTTCTTGAATACCTGCATTGCCGCCATCAGTTCATAAGTCCTGTAGCTTTCACTGACCTCCGCCACCCTCTGAACCTCATTACCAGGATGGAATTTCGTAGCGTATCTGCCCCTGATCGTTACATTCTGATTTCTGAGAAGTTCTACGATTGCATTCATCTGTGTAATTGCATTCCTGTCTCCTCCTTGCATATCCATATAGAGATTAATATATCTGTCCGGACTGTTGCCTTTGATTTCTTTTACTGTACGCCAGAAAGAAATTCTATACTGGTTTGTACCCTCATCAATTTCTATCACATGAAACAAAGCGTCAATGTCGGGATAATATTCCGGTTTTTCAAAACGGGTTTCTTCTATTTTATTTTCCAGGCCAAGTTTGTGATTCTCATTCCCCATAATATAATCTCTGATCCGATCTTTATAAAATTCGATCGCCGTAGCATTATCATATTGCTTCTCCTGCTGATCTCGGGTTTCAGCAGAAGCCATAATGATAATCCGGTCAACTTTTTTATTCTCTCCTGCAAGTTTGGAAAGGACAAATTTAGTTCCGGCCTCAAGCTGCACAATTCCATTAAAATCATAAGTACGCCCGCCATCCTTTATTTGGTAGTGATGCATTTGCCTATTATATGGCAGGGTACTCATACTGAGAAGCAATACATTTTCTTCCTTCATTTCCACTTTTTCCTCCTGTCGATCCTTTCATTTACTGATACGGTACTTCCAAAACCTCAAACTCGGCAGGTCGTTGTTCCCTAATGTTTCTGCCCTTTATCCTTATTTGCCACGACCTGCTGTACTTCCGGAAGTGGCTTTGTTCTGCTTTGGTATGCCTTTAAACTCATGTACTGAAGTTGGTTTTTATCCGGTATACAAGTGGAATCCTTCATAATGAAGAAGTCCCTGATTGTCTGCAGTTTCTCAATCTGCCTGCCAAGTTTAGCAGTAACCTCCTGCTTGTAGGTTTCGATAAGGCGATCTGCATCCTGAGTTTCAAATGGATCTGCCAAAAGAGAGACATTCAGACCGTAGGCCTTCTGAAGATCCACGGTTTTTACAATGATATCAGAGACGGACACCGCACCGAAACCGTAGGATTTTGCTTTTCCAACGTTCATCCAGGAATTTTTCTCGAGGCGAAGGCTCCATAGAAGAAGCCCCAACTCGGTTCTGGTCAGATTTTGGAATCGAATGCTTCCCTTAAAAACAGTTCCTTTCGGTAATGCTCTGATTATGGAAGATACTTTTTTATTTTTTTCAGAGAATTCCAGAAGGTTGGTTTCTTTGTGAAGCCAGTACTGTTTGACGCCCCGAAGTTCAAAGCCATCGGTATTGTAGGTAGTTTCACCGCTGTTTTGCTTCAGGTAGTCCAGATAACTGGTTGGCTTCGGCTCTGCCAGAATAACTCTATATTCTTTCTCCCGTTTGACCAGGCTATAGGCAATGGCATCAGAGAAAGATACTTTCGATTTATATCCGATTTTTCCGTCAATGGTTCCGAACAAAGATTTTGCATAGTCAAATCTGCTGGTCCGCTGTTTATAACCTTCCTTCACGGTGTGATCATAGAAGAGACGCAGCCGAGGGGTAAACCCTAAATACAGCCGGTTATCCAGAAAAATATAGAAGACCGGTTTTATCTCGTCACCTTTCGGAAGGTTGAAGAATTCCATGTTTTTAAATCGCTTCAGCGTATTTTTCTTCTTTTCAAAGTCTATGCGGAAGGCTTTTTCATCCTGCCTGGGAACTTGAATCACAGGCTTTGTTTTGTCAATCTCCGGTACGATATACAATGCTTTCTTTCCTGGCATGCTTCCGGTACAGACAAGTGTACCCTTTTCCTTCAGTACCTCCGGTTCTTCCACTGCAGTTACGTTTTTCAGATTCTTAACCTGATAGGAAACCGGGTAATATCCCGGGCGGTAGTTAGGATTTTGCGTTCCTTTTTTATATCCACTCTTCTGAAATTCTTTGCTTACATCATGCTGAAGAACTTCGGGATGATCTGCAAAATATGGAAAACTTGCTGCTTCTCCACTCAGGTCTTTTGCAATAACACGCTCACTGAGCACATAGTAATTCATTTCCTTCAATGAACTGCTAATCTTGTCCACTTTCGTGTGATAAATCACATAATGTTCCCCTGATTTTGCAATATACCCGGCTTTTACTTTTGTCAGTATGTTCAATGATTTTGTCCCTGAGGAAACTGGTACCGGTTTGGAACCCAACACATCATCATAGCGTACTTTCTCTGCACCTCCTGCAACGTTACGGTACATCAGACGATAATCATCAATGTCATCCTCAAAGCCGGAAAGCCCCAGAATCTGTACATTATTTCGAATCAGTCCACGAACCGTGCTGCCCGGCAGCGCATACTTGTTTCTTGCATTACGGACAAAATCATGTGCGTCAGTACCGTCATCTACAAATACAGGAGTTTCTGCGGTCATGGTATAGGAAATTTCTCCGGTCAACAGGTCTTCGCTCATGTTTCCGCGGACTTCCATCTGTGAGGGGGAAACAGGAATGGTCTCCGTGTGAAACGGTACAAAATTATAAGGGGACGTAAGAACAGCGGCATCCTGACCATTTCTGTCATTCTTTCTATTTTCACGCTTGCTGCCATAGTTCCCTTTTCCGCTGTAACTATTGTTTTTACCGAAACCATTCTTATTCTTTGCTTTCTTGCTCTTATCGTGTTCTTCCTTCACACGATCTCCGCCTCCGTTCATTTGCTTTTTTAATGCACTAAGATCAATATCAATCATTAGCTTCCTCCATATCCGCCAGTCGGAGCAGTCTGGTGTATGCCACATAAGCCTGTCCGTCCTTATCAAAATCCATATATTCTTTTGCAACAAGCATTTCCTTTCCGGTAACTTTCCGGAATTTATCCATGAGACGATATGCTTTTTCCAATGTATGTGCATCAGACAATTCCGCATCATCAATCAGAACAGCAGACAGAAGATCATCATCGCAATAGATATGGAGTTGTCCCTGTTCGCCGAAAAACCATGCTTCCTGTACTTCCTTCCAGTCAATCTCAGAGACCCGGGCAGTCTGATTCAGAATCACTTCACTGATTTTATAGATCAGGCAATACTCATAGTCTGCATAAATATTTTTTGCTTTCTGAAAGTCAAGAGATTTCACTCTTTCTTTTACGCTCATCTCTCCATTCATTTTACTATGCCTCCATATTCTTTAAGTGCATCAAATGCTGTAGTGAGAATTCCTGCCGGATCCTTTACTTCCGGTGCATCGCCAAAGAAAATGATTGCTTTTCTCTGATCTGAGATACGTAAGATTTCAATTGTATCTACTTTGATCATGCCTTTTCCAATGCTGTATCCGCTTCCCAGACTCATGGTATGGATCGCCAGATCACGAAGGGCCAGCGTCAACAGAGCCAGTGTTTCCTCCGGCTGATTGCTGTTTTGTATCTCTATCTTCAGAACCATATCACCGGCTGCATCTTTTTCACTGAAAAGTCCATTGTGAAAAACCCCTCCGGTAAATTTGTCGATATGGATCCGATGGAAGAGAGGCATTTTGTCATTGGACTCCCTATCTCCGATGACAGTATCCGAAAAAATCAGATTGCCTGTGTTTCCAGTCTCACTGTCATCATTCCCGGTTCCAAAAGCCAATGCAATCAAAGAATCCTTTTCCAGATAAAAAGCAATCTTTTCCATCTGACTTCGGAGAGCACCCCGTAGGGAACTTCCCGGAACGATATAGTCCCCGTTGGCATTCTGAATATTTTCACTGTCCGGTACATTCTTACCAAATTCGTTGACAGCGATTCCTTTTACCAAAATGCTGCCTTCGGTCGTACCTTTTACGATAACGGTATAAGCCTTACACCTGTCCGTTACCGAAGGCAGGCTTTCTATCCTTGCATCGTCATAGGCATCTTCCGGCAGTTCTTCCTCCATGCTCCAGTCCTCTCTTCCTTTCGGAACCGTCAGGTCAAATTCCTTATATAACAGGTTGGAAAGGTGTACGCATCCCGCACCGCTGCTTCTTTTTGCCCCAAACTGCAGACCGCCATCCCGAAGCACTCCCAGAATTTTGTCAATGGTTGCTTCAAATTCAGCCTTCTCTTTCTTGCTGTAAAGGTAAATCGTAAAAGTAAATTCTGCCCCGGCACCGATGTACTCCATATTGAATTTTTGCCCGGATTCATTGGCACTGGCTACGGATCCGGTTCTTCGATTAATCCGTACATGAGGACGAAGTTCCATAATTACCTGTCCTGTAAAAATGCCATCCGAAATACGCACACGACTTTGAGATTCTGTTGCGTCCATGATTGCAGATCCAAAAAGTTTTTCGGTCAATTGAGGTTCTATACTATTACAACAGCTGCGGAATACGCCTGCAATACTGGAGGCCTGAATAAATGGGAGACCATTTACCGGATGAATCAGAACCTCCTCTGCTCCGCCTACCGAACTGCCGATATGTAATGGTCCGTCACAGACTGCAGTCACAATGTATTTATGAATTTTATTGTAATTCAGACCCTTCATAGTCAGCCCCCTTCCTGTTATCATGTCTTATTAACTCCGTCAGATACTCCAGTTTCATACGATCCAGTTCTTTTTCATCCAATAATTCACTGACTGCAATTCCCATAATGGTTTGATTCCCGACACCCATATATTCGGCATAGGAAGCGCTCAAAATATTCCATACAAACGCAAAAAGCGGCTTCACACTGGAGTCTTCTTTCTGAATGTTATGTCTTTGTTCCTTCTCCATTGCATGGTCAAAATAGCGTCTGATGGTCTCCTTTGCATTTTCCGTATTATATTTATTGGCGGTAATCAGGGCTTCCAGCTTGCCGATCTGGCTGTTGCACAGAGTCCCTTTCTGCATACCCTCCACAATCTTCTGTTCCATCGCCTTTTTCAGAAGATGACGGTAATAATTGGCGGCAGCGATCCGGATCGTGTCAGGATCCTGAATCTTCTTCAAACCTTTCTGGCTGATCAGTCCTGTTTCTGTTCTTCTCCCTTCCAGCTTCCAGATGATCTGCTCGTAATCCTTCAGAAATACCACCTGTCCGAAACCTTCATTTCTGCGAACACCAATGCCGGATTCCATAACCTCCTGCATTTTCTCCGGAGTAAGCAAGCCTTGATAAGAGAACTGGAATACACTGCCCTGCTCATACATCGGAACAGAAGGAATCTTAACCCCCAGTTTCCGATTGTAACCATGGATGGATTTTGTGGAAGTAGCGCAGTATTTTATGTGAAGCTCTGATACTCCCAGCTTCTTCTCCAGCGTCTTTAAATGAAGCCCTGCATATTCTCCTGTCTCGTCACGCATTACCGTATGGGAGTAAAGCATCATATAACACTTGTTTTCCAGGGCATGTGAGGGAGCATTCACTGCAAATGGAGTGTCCTCATACGATACAAAGTTCTTTGAAAGGATCTCACACTTGCCAAGCCCCGAACTTCTGGCATTTCCAAGGATCAGTTCATCGCCAAAAACGCTTTCAATCAGATTCTTTACCTTGTCATCTGCAATTACAATATATCCGGTAAAAATATGTCCGGCGGATATATAATCATTCCGAAAAACGTTTCGCTTTTCATTCGGATTTTCCAAATTAAATTTGATCTTTAAATCAGAACCGGTATCCACACGGTAATAATAAATCGTATCATCCTTAAGATAGCAGAATTCGCCAACAGAAGCCCGCTTCATGCTCTCATCAACATTTTTCTCAAGCATCACATTATAAATCCGCTTCTTCCCGTCCGCTTTGGTTTTGTCTTCATAAAATCCCTTTATAGACGGGAGCAGTTCTCTGCCGTCTTCACTGGGATAGGCATTCAGAAAACGAATACGGCTGGAAAAAAGCGCTGTTTTTATCTCCTCAAAGTTTGAACGATTGCTCAGTGCCGTGATCACTGCTCCGCGAATTGCAGAACCGGCGATGTATTTCAGGGTATTGGTCTGACCGCTCTGGCTGGTACTGTTATCCGCAATGCGAAGCGGTTCTATATTTTTCAATTGATATCTTAAATACTTTACCATCTGACCTCCTATAATACCGTAATCCGAACTTTTCCGAATCCCCGGTTTCTCATACTTCCAACCCACTTGATCATCCCAAGCACCTCTGTCACCAGATCCCTGGCCGCTTTCGGGCAGGAAATCTCGCTGTAAAAAGAGAGACCCTGATCCACACAACGGGCACTTCTCAAAGACCCTCTTGCCGCCACTCCATTTTTCTCAATTTTAGTAAACGTTCTTACATTGGTGAGGATATCCGTTACGATTTCCGGCTTACCAATTCCGATTTCTTCCAGAATTGTCTTCCTTGCCGCCGGTGCCATAGTAAAGTCAGAAAAGATGATCTGCTCATGATCGTCATCGGAGAGGCCCATTCCAAGCAATTCCGTAACAATCTTCCGAATCTCTGTTTCACTTTTTCCGCACAATTCCAAATAACGCCCCAGTTCTTCCCGGAAAATTCCTTTAAAGGTGCCGCCCTTATAATATGGAAAGCCATTTCCGTCACACAGGATTGAAATGTCCTCTGCGCCTGGAATACTGCTGCCGTTGCCGAAAATGGCATCGGACAATAACGTCATTTTGATATTCATTTTTATCATTTTATGCTTACTCTCCTCTCTCCAGGCTCAGATAAGTGTCCATCAGTTCAATTGCATCAAACATAGCATTTGCATCCGCCAACAGTTCCTCCATACGGTTAAAACGCAGGTAATTGGCAACGGCTGTTTCTCCTGCCTTTAATGCTCCATGTAATCCCTTAATCTTTCCTGTGGGATAGACATCCTCTTTTTCCTTTAATAAAGTGATCAGCTGCTTGAAATCGCTGTACTTTCTGCCTGCCATTTCTGGCCTTTCTATGATTTCATCCGGTGCTGTTACCAGATAAGGGCGCATGCATATTAAATTCCCATCCGAGTTTATGTAGTTACGCCGAATATCCTCCAGAGAATCTCCCATCTCTCCAAACTCAATATGCCAGTCAATAGAAGACACCGATCTGCCATTGTCCTGCGGACTGAGATTGCTGCCAAAGGCCTTTGCGTTGCTGCAAAGCTGCTCCGCCAGTTTATAGGCTTTATAAAATGGAAACTTCGCATGAACCAAAGCTACGCCGGCACAGGCGGTATACGGCTTATGATCCGCCTTATTTGGGATCTTATTTAACTCTTCTATAAAGATGACCGCACATTCGATACCGATCCGTCCTTCCGCCACAAAACAGATATCATCACCGGCCGTAATAATTCTCCGTAATGGAAAATGATTGTTCTCAATACTCAACGCTTTCAGTTTCCCGCGCTCCTGATTCCTTCCCACAATCATGGCCATATTCCGTAACGCCTGTTTAAAGTCCACATCAATGCTTTTGCTAAATTTACGAAGACCCGCCTTTGTGGTATCCCAGTCTGACACACCGATTATATCATAGAGCTCATCCACACGCTTTCCCATGCCATTTCCATCCACATGAATCACTGCAATAAAATTAGATTCGTCACGTGACCCTCCCAGTTCATCAAAAACCGTAACCGGAATTTTTCCCTCCGGATAAAAAGATTTTTCTACCTCATACTCGTTCTCCCTTATTTTCTTTTTTTCTTCCGACTCTTCTGCTTCCGGGAGAACTCCCAGGGTGGTAGAATCAATTTTTTCCACACCGTAGCTTCCCTGATGAAAATAAGACAACCGCTTCTCTTTCTTTCGTTCCAACTCACAGGTTAGCTTCTTTATATTTTTCCTTGGAAGCTCTTTCTCATCATACAAAATGGTCCTTGCAAAAACCAAAAGCCCATCGAAGTCCCGATAAATAATTTCGGTAAGCTTCGCCACGCACTGGTATGCTTTCTCCTTCGCTGCAAACTCCAGAATCGCATGACCGCCCCCGGAATAAACCATATTTTTCTCATCACTATACCCGGTATCTTTTAAAACTTCCTTCAGATAATCAGAACTCAAAATCCTTGTAATCACTTCGGAATTGACAATATTCTCCTTGAGTTTATTGCTTGCAAATATATATGCCTGTTTTTGAGATACTTCCAGTATCGTAAGGTATCGCTGCATATGCTCCCTCCTTTGTAAGAATGCTTACTTGTATCTTCATAAATTTTCTTTTGAAAAACAATCCGGTTTGTCGTATTCTCGAAATTGTCGAAATTCAAATATCGAAGTTTTCCTCATTGTTCCGTCATCCAGGCGTTCCTCAAAAACTTTACGTTCTGAGCATGCGCACACACAACGGATGCCAACAGCCTGCAATCGTCTGATCACTGCCACAGCAAGGGAAAATTCCCCCTGGCACATCACGCATGTCGGATGCATCTGCAGAATTTCCCGCACGCAACGATCTGCCATCCCGGCAACCTCCTGCGTCACAGCCATGGAAGGTACCTCCTATTTAAAACTCGTGTACCCGGGGCTCAAAGCCCCGAAAACACTGAACTTTTACTTCGGG
>OLZF01000787.1_pt1 | contig 29327 bp, 30 predicted proteins | sample 1674391 | NCBI WGS metagenome assembly OLZF01 (sample SAMEA103958166, study PRJEB25191) | human gut metagenome | biome: human-associated habitat [ENVO:00009003]; feature: intestine environment [ENVO:2100002]; material: feces | place: Germany | collected 2013/2015
AGCATAGTCAGTGATATCTTTGAGAAAAATGTGTCAACTAATATTGACAATATCAGGAGTCCCCGCGCCTTTTTACGCTTGGCATAAAATGTGCGCCCCCTTTCTTAAATTTCCACTACTATACATTGTGCAAGCGACGGGGTAGCATCGTTGTAGCTCATGGCTTCAAGCAGGGTATATTGCTGTTCCTCGGTCAGATAAGAGATTTCCACCGCAGGGCGGAAAGCAATCTGCCTGTCGTCAACCATTTGCAGGATTTCGGGTACAAGCTCGGTTAAGCGGATAAAACGGCGTACCTGCTCGTGACTGTCATCGGTTTTTGCCGCTATCTTTTCTCGGCTCGTCAACTTCTGCACCACTGGTGCAGAGGTTAAATCTGTACGCTCGCCTTGACGCTTCATTGCTTCAAGCCGCATCTTATACGCAAAGGCTTTCTCGCTCGGTAAAATGGTAGTTCTCTGGAGATTGCTTTCCACCATGACGATAATCGCTTCGTCACGGGTCAACTCCTTGACCTCGCATTTCAGCGTTTCAAGCCCCGCAAGCTCACAAGCCTTTTTACGCCTGTGACCGCTGATAAGCTCATACCGCCCGTCCTCTTTCAGACGGACAGTAGCAGGTGTCATTACGCCGCTTCGCTTGATGCTATCGACAAGCTGCTCCATGTCCTCGTCCATTAGAACCTTGAACGGGTGATCTGGAAACTCGTCAATCTGGGAGATTGGAATATCCCGTATCTTGCTTAACTTTGCTTCCTCACGGCTCTGGTCTGTTTCAAACAGGTCATCGTATGCGGTCAGCTTGATTTCTGTTCTTTTGTTTCCCGCCAAGCTCTGCCACCTCCTTTCCGAACTGCTCATAAGCTGCGGCTACCTTGCCGCCTTTGTCATAAGCGAAAATGCTCTTTCCCTCTGCGGTGGCTTCTACTGCACGGATGGAGCGGGGTATCTGGGTATCAAACACCTTGATTTTCTGTCCGTAGGCACTTCTCACCGTGGCGGTGATTTCCTTTGAGATGTTCGTGCGGGGCATTACCATCGTCATAAGGATGCCGTCAATCCGCAAAGGGGGATTGATTTGCCGTCTGACTTTCGACACGGAGCGAAGCAACAGCTCTAAGCCTTTGGCAGAAAGATAGTGGGGCTGCGTAGGGATAACCACGCTGTCAGCCGCCGCCAGTGCGTTGATGGTGAGCATACCAAGGCTCGGCATACAGTCTATCAAACAATAGTCATAGTTTTTCTTGACCTCGTTCACGCAGGTTTTCAGCACACTTTCACGGCTTATGGCGTTAATCAGCCTTACTTCCAAGCCCGACAGCTCAATGTTGGACGGTAACAGGTCAACGCCCTCGCCGTGGTGCAGGATGCTTTGGGAAACATCGACGGATTTATCATCAATGATGTCCTGCATGATGGTGGAGAGCGTGACGGGTAAATCGTCTGGTCTGTTGTAGCCGAGTGACATGGTTAGATTTGCCTGTGCATCGGCATCAATGAGCAAAACTTTCTTACCCTGCTGTGCCAGACTTACGCCCAGATTGACCGCCGTGGTGGTCTTGCCGACACCGCCTTTCTGGTTGGTTAAAGCGATTACTTTGCAATTTGACATAGAATGCGTCCTCCTTTCGCATAGATTTAGCCGCTTTGTCAAGGCGGCTATGTAACTGTACCAGAGAACGCAAAAAAGCCGCTTACTCTTAAAATTCAATAAGAATAAGCGGCTTCGTGGTGATGTGCCTTAGACATATTCAATTTTCATTCTCTTAACAGGAGCGTTGACAACTTTGAAAATGAGTTCGTCAACGGGGTCGGTATATCTGCCCTGTTGAATAAGCTGATTTTTCAATTCCACAAGGCTATGTAACAATATCTTTCTTTCCTCGCTGTCAAAATACAAGTGGGTTTTCTTTTCTCTCATAATCGCCACCGTCCTTTCTTGGCTTCATTATATAAGAAAGTGGCAGACAGCTCAAATATGCAATTTGGGGAAAAAATAAGCGTACCACTATTTCTAATGATACGCTCATAATTTCAGATGACCTCAAAATGCTTCAAAGCATCTTTGATTGCTTCAACTTTTTCTGGTGTTGGGTGTTTCCTCGGCTGTTTCAATTCCTCTACCGCATTGGGAGCATCATACATCGGCAATCCTAAATCCCGTTTTACCTCTGCGATATATGCGGTATGTACTTTGAAGCCGTATTTTGCTTCTATGTACTCCTTAATCATTTTGTAGGTAACTCGCTCTTTCGGCTTGTATGCTTCGGCTCTCTTGGCGATATTATCAAGCGGCACTTTGCCCTCACCCTCGCCAAACTCCACTTTTACGTTGATTACGCTGTCGGGTTTTTTGTGGGAAAGCATTACAACCGTCTCAACATGAACCGTCGAACAAAACATATCCACACAACAAACCCTCTGAACCCGATACCCTTGCTCAATCAGCACTTCCAAATCCCTCGCCAAACTGGTCGGCTTACAGGAGATATACACCATCTTATCTACGCCATACTCAATAATCTTCGGCAGCGCTTTCGGATGTATCCCCTCCCTCGGCGGATCCAACACTATGAAGTCCGGTTTTTCCTCAATTTCATCCAGCATTTTCAACACATCCCCCGCGATGAATCTGCAATTATCCAATCCGTTCATCTTAGCGTTTTCTTTTGCCGCTTCCACCGCCTCTTCCACGATTTCCACACCAATCACTTCTTTTGCAACAGAGGCCATCATCTGGGCAATTGTTCCTGTTCCGCTATACAGGTCAAACACTGTCATATCCTTTGTATCACCGATATAAGACCGTGCCGTATCGTACAATACCTCGGCGCCCAGTGAATTTGTCTGAAAAAAGGAAAATGGAGATATCTTGAACCGCAATCCAAGTATTGTCTCATAAAAATAATCCTGCCCGTAAAGAATCCTCGTCTCATCACTTTTCACCACATCTGCCAGTGAGTCATTTATGATATGCAAAAATCCCACAACTTTCCCTTCCAGAGGCAGCGCCAATACCTGCTCTACCAGAGGTGTAAGATCATATTCTCTCTGACTGGATGTAACGAGATTCACAAGAATTTCCCCTGTAGTTTCCGCCCTCCGCAGCAGCAGATGACGCAGGTATCCTTCGTGTGACATTTTATGATAATAGGGGGCATCCAATTCTTTAAAAAATGCCAATACACTGCTCAGGATATCAGTCATATCCTTATGTACAATCTTACAGTCAGCTGCTGTCAGCACGTCATAGGTACTTCCCTTTTTATGCAGCCCCAGTGACAATGGACCATCTTTGTATTCATCCCCAAATGAAAACTCCATCTTATTCCGGTAGCCGAATTCTTTCGGGCTCCCCTTGATTCCTTCAAATACATAATCAGGCGCACCATGTTCATCTACCTGTCCCGCACCCGCAATTGCTGCATCCAGTAATTCCTTGATCTGGTTTGCCTTCATCTGAAGCTGCTCTTCATAAAGCATCGTCTGATACATGCAGCCTCCGCAGTCCGGGAAAATGCTGCAGACCGGCTCTCGTTTTTCCAACGGAGACTTTTCCAGGACTTCCAATAAACGCCCTTCTGCCTTGTTTTTTCTCTTTTTATTGATCACAAACCGTACCTTCTGCCCTGGAATTCCATTTTTAACGATTACGGTTTCCCCGCCAACCTGAATACGTCCCTTATTGGGAAATTCTATTTTTTCAATGATACCTTCATAAATTTCACCTTTTTTCATTGTTACTCCATTTCTTATCTCATCATAGTTCTACAAATGCTTCCATAACGTAAGAAAGCTTCGGCACATAAGCACCGAAGCCTCCTGTCCTGCTTCCTTATTCTTCGCTTTCTTCTTCGTCTTCGAAATAATCATCAAAGTCGTCATCAAAGTCATCTTCAAAGTCTTCCAGATAATCCGGTGTAAAGAAACGATATACTGCATATGCAATTCCTGCTACGGCAGCTACCGTACCGATAATTGCCAAAACCCATAAGACAGTATTCTTTGATTTTTCATCTTCTCTTTCTCTTTTTTTCAGTAATTCTACAAGTTCGTCTAACTTATTCATTCAAGACACCAACCTTTCTGCCGAAATAAATTCTGCATTGTTCTAGAGCATCCAAAAATAAATAAATGCGCTTAGAATAAATCTTCGAAACACCCGAAGACTCACACCGACATAATGGCGCTGATTATTTAATCTTTGATGTACTAGTATACCACATCCGAGATAAACTATTCCACAGAGATCTAACACTCTTAACTTGCAAAGACTATGTTCCTGCGGCTCTGTCACAAACAATGCAGGAATCTCACCAAATCTGCAAACAGTTATTTCTCATTTCTAATTATTATATCATAGTTCTGGAAATATTGCCACCGTTTCCTGAAATTATCATTCCCAGAACATACTTTTTTATATCTTCTCCGTCCTCACTTTTGCAATCTCTTCTGACGGCACGGTTCCCTTTTCCTTTATCTTTTTCCAGATCTCACACGCTTCCGGTACGCATCCTTCGGTTCCCTTCATATTACAAGCCATCTGTTTAATCTCCCACGGGTCAAATCCACTGCCGCGTTCCACTTCCACCGGATACAAACCATTATAAGGACTTTTTTTACTCTTACACATCCCCTGTACATAATAATAAGCCTTCATGATTATTACCGCCTTTCATCTCTATATAAATTGCCTTCCTGACAAAATTCTTAAAAACTTTATTCATCGCTTTAGAATTCTTTTATCTCATCTACATAAATTATTAATTCTTCCCTCACAGATTCCTCACAAATTTTCTGTATAGTAGAAGCATCAAAGGCCAACAACCTTTTTTACATAAACTTTCCTTTTCATACCCAGCCGGGATTTATTCCCGGCTCTCCTTCTGTAACGGCTCATTCCCCAAAATGAAATTCTTTTTTCTTTCCCACCAATACAACAGAGCAAAGTTGTCTGTTTAGGCTGTTCCCGTAAAACGGAAGCAATTTCTTTTCCTTTTTCAAAAGCTAAAAAACCCTGTAAACATTATATTTACAGGGTTTTCAGTAGCGAGAAAGGGATTTGAACCCCCGACACTGCGGGTATGAACCGCATGCTCTAGCCAACTGAGCTATCTCGCCATATTATGAAATTTTTCTTCTTTTCAGAAGAGTGGGACCTACAGGGCTCGAACCTGTGACCCTCTGCTTGTAAGGCAGATGCTCTCCCAGCTGAGCTAAGATCCCAAGTTTTTTATCAGTTGTTTTTGTTTTTCTCTTGCTTTCCTCAACCGACTTCGTTATTATAAAATAGATGACGAGATTTGTCAATAGGTTTTTTAAAAGAATTTTCAAAAAAATTAAAACAATTTGCGGAGGCCTTATGTATCAACGTTTTTTAGAGCAATTTACGGATTTTATCTTTGTCGAACACGATCTTCTTCCTTCAGATATCCTCTTTCTTCCTGGCAATACATTTCCCCAGATGGCGGAGGAGGCTGCCCTTCTCTGGAAAACAGGGCTGGCTCCTCTGATTCTCCCGTCTGGCTGTCATGCTCTCCTGGAAGAAGACTTTCAGGGCGTCACTGACCGAACCGGAAAGTATCCGGGAACTTTCTCCACCGAATGGGAGTTTTTGAAAATGGTTCTTCTTGCTAATGGAGTTTCGGAAACTTCTATCTTAAAAGAAGATACGGCCTCCTATACCTATGAAAATGCCATTTATTCCCGCAAAGTCACAGATTGCCTTGGACTCCGGATACACAGAGCCATCATCTGCTGCCACGCCTATCATGCCAGAAGATGTCTGCTCTACTATCAACTCCTCTTCCCCGAAACCAGCCTCCTCATTCACCCGGTAGATACCGGTATCAATCGAGAGAACTGGCATCAGACAGAGCAGGGCATTGACACAGTCCTCGGTGAAATCGAACGCTGCGGCGGTCAGTTCCATAAAATCTTAAGGGATTTATAAACGTTTCCGTCTATAAATCCCTTCCTCTGCCGAATGTCCTGATGGTAACGGCAATGTATGAAAGCCGTTATCTCTGCTTTTTCAATAAGCTCCGAAACAATTCATCCGCCGCCTGTTTTCGGCTCAAAGTTTCTGCTTCCAGCTTTTTTGCACAATGATTCTCATAACAAACCACATCCCCATCTTTGGGCAATGATTCAAATTCTGTAACAGGAATCTGAATCATTGTTCTGTCTTCCGTCTCACAAACTGCCAATTCTCCCTCTACTCTGTCAACAATTAATTTCATAGTGTCAGCTCTTCTCCCTGATTTCTTAATTTTGCGGTGGATTACACTTCTTGCAAGGTTCCAGTCCCTGATCCCGGGCCTCCGCCAGTGTGATCTCCTTGTCACTGTCATTCAGATACTGACATCCTGCCCTATGGTACTTAGATCCGCTCTCTGTGACATGTACCAGCGTTGCCCCATCTCCAGTTTCCTCTGCCGGATTCTGCCCACCCTGAGACAGCTCTTCTTCCTGCGGATTCTGAGACTCTGCGGTCTGATTTTCCGGTTCCGAATCCTCGTCTGTATCTTCTGTCCTTCTGTCACCCGCTTTCATAGAGGTGCTTTCTCCCACATTCCAGGTTATCGTTGTTCCATCACTGCTTGCTATAATCGTACCCTGTTCATCGGTACGATAAACCTGAATCCCTTTTTCGGAAAATTTCTGCAGGACAGAAAAGTCCGGATGACCATACTGATTATCCCTTCCGCAGCTGATAACCGCATACTGTGGATTCACCGCCTGTAACAATGCATCCGAATTGGAAGTTTCACTGCCATGATGCCCGGCTTTCCAGACATCCGCTTTCAATTCCAGCCCCGAATTCAGAATATCTTCTTCCGCATCATGCTCAGCATCGCCGGTCATTACAAAGCAATTCTGCCCATTGACTACCCGGATACCCACAGACCAATTATTCAGCTCATCCCCATAGTCCACTCCCTCTTTTGGGGAAAGAATGGTAATGGAAGCATTTCCCAATGGATACTCCTGCCCTGCCGATGCCAGAGTAATCGAAAGTCCCTTATCCTGAATTGCCTGAAGTACATCCATATAGGTCCGTGACGTATGTGTTTTCTCCGGGAGAATCACCTCGCCGACCTCAAAACTTCGGATCACGTTGTCCAACCCTCCGATGTGATCTTCGTGAGGATGTGTACCAATCACATAATCCAACCGCTCTATTCCCTGCTGCTGCAAATAAGATACCACCTTTTCTCCGTCCTCATTTTTTCCGGCATCCACCAACATCGCTGACGATGATGTTTTGATCAATACACTGTCGGCCTGCCCCACATCAAGAAAATGCACCTCCATCGTATCGGCCGCCATATCCGCAACTGCAGATGATGTCCTTGCTTCCACACTGTCCGTGCTGTCCTTCTCTTCTGTCCTCCCACATGCACAGGTTACAAGCAGGAAAAAAATCCCTGCAAGTACCCATAATCTGTTTGCTGCTTTTTTCATAAAGTCTCTCTCCTCTTTTGTCAATATCACTTCCCTTCGATTATATCCTTTTTATTTGAAATCTGCAAATCCATCTGAACCACCCAAAGAAGGAACTAACGGGGCTCTAAATTTCACATTTTTCAGATTTTTAAAAAAAATGAAAAAATTTGAAAAAAGTACTTGCATTTTCCCGGAAGATGAGTTATTATAATTGTGCAAGGTAGATTGGTCAAGCGGTTAAGACGCCGCCCTCTCACGGCGGAAACAGGGGTTCGATTCCCCTATCTACTGCTCACTGTGGAAACTCTGAAGAGTTTCCACTTTTTTCATTTCAAAGACACTGCGGTATTACTGTATCCGCAGACAATCACAGACTGTACGAGGTAATATACTATGAAAACCGCATCGAATTGCGATACCTGTATCTACTATATCTATGACGAAGATTATGACTGCTACTGTTGCGAAGTCAATCTGGATGAAGACGAGATGGCTCGTTTTCTGTCCGGGAATTGTTATTGTTGTCCCTATTACCGTTTGGATGATGAATATGCAATTGTTAAAAAGCAATGTTAAAAAGGATGCTGCAAAATTTCACATTTTGCAGCATCCTTTTTTATTCTGATTCGCACGCTGTTGCATACCGCCTGGTTATCTCCAGAAGCATCTGTACTGCCAGATCCATCCCCTCCACAGTCACATGCTCGTAAGGACCGTGAAAAGCAAATCCTCCTGTTCCCAGGTTAGGACACGGCAATCCCATAAAACTTAGCCGTGCACCGTCCGTACCGCCGCGGATCGGCTGTACCTTCGGCGTAATTTTGACAGACTCTGCGGCACCTTTTGCATTCTCGATCAAATGCATACAGGGTTTGATTTTTTCTTTCATATTATAGTACTGATCCTTTAAAATCAGTTCGACCGTTCCGGTCCCATATCTTTCATTCATCTGATCCGCTATCATACTCAGATACTGTTTTCTCTGCCGGAACTTTTCCCTGTCATGATCCCGTACAATATAAGAAAGAGAAGCACTGGCTACATCTCCGGACATTCTAATCAAATGATAGAATCCTTCATATCCATCCGTATGCTCCGGCGTCTCCCAGGCAGGCAGCTTCGACTGAATCTCACAGGCGACTCCGGATGCATTGACCATCACATCCTTTGCACTTCCGGGATGTACATTGACTCCACGAATGGTAAATGTGGCAGATGCGGCGTTAAAATTCTCATATTCAATCTCACCCTCCGCACCTCCATCCACCGTATAGGCATATACGGCGCCAAACTTCTCCACATCAAAGTAATCTGCTCCTGCACCCACCTCTTCATCCGGCGTAAATCCGATACAAAGTCTGCCGTGGGAAATCTGCCGATCCCGAATGTTCTCCAACAACGTCATAATTTCCGCAATTCCCGCTTTGTCATCACTGCCGAGAATGGTAGTTCCGTCTGAAGTAATCAGCGTTCTCCCTTTTAATTCAGGGAGATGGGGAAACATCTCCGGGTCCAGTACCCTTCCACTGTCCCCCAATTCCAGACAGCCGCCGTCATAGTTTTCATGAATCAGTGGTCTTACAGCATGCTGTGCATAATCCGAAACGGTATCCATGTGCGCAATCCACCCAAGAGCAGGCGCATCCTCACAACCTGGCGTTGCAGGTAAGGAAGCATAGACATAACATTTTTCATCCACAACAGCATCCGTAAGTCCCAATTCCTTTAATTCTTCCACCAAAAGCTCCGCCAACCGAAACTGTGACTGCGTTGTCGGTACACTGCTGCTGTCTTCGTCACTTGCCGTAGGAATTGTCACATATTTCAAAAGCCGTTCGTACGCCCTCAAGCCTCCGTCACCTCAAACCCAAGGTCATCCATAATTTCTTTTGCCTGAGCCACACAATGCTCACAGCCGTCAATCGTTACGGTTTTATCCGCCAATGACACCTTAAAATCCAGTCCGGCGGCTGTCATCGCCTTTGTAATTCTCTCCACACACTTTTCACAATGCATATCCTCTGCTTTTAATACTGTCATCTTAATATTCTCCTTTTCTGTTTTTATAATTTCAAAGTTCTTAATCTCAATGCATTTGTAACCACGAATACGGAACTAAAGGACATCGCAAGCCCCGCCAGAATCGGGTTCAGAAGCGGACCTCCGAAAGGATACAGGACACCTGCTGCCACAGGAATTCCGCAGGAATTAAATATAAATGCCCAGAACAGATTTTCCTTGATGTTCCGAATGGTTGCCTTGCTGAGCCGGATTGCCCGGTATACATCCATAAGATCGGATTTCATCAATACTACATCACTGGACTCCATGGCAATATCACTGCCGCTTCCGATCGCAACGCCTACATCTGCCTGTGCAAGGGCAGGAGCATCATTAATGCCGTCTCCTACCATCATAACCCTTTTTCCTTCTTTCTGCAAGCCGAAAACCACCGAAGCTTTGTCCTGCGGCAGAACTTCTGCAATCACCTCATCTGCCCCTACCTGTCTGCCGATATAGGCTGCTGTCCGTTGATTGTCACCTGTAAGCATATAAACTTTTACACCCATAGATCGGATTTTATCGATTGCTTCCTTACTGGTCTCCTTCACCGTATCTGCCACACTGACAATTCCCAGAATCCGATGCTCCACGACGACAAACATCGGCGTCCAACCCTGCTCTGCCAACATTTCCGCCTGCTTTTGATAACTGCCAAGTTCCAGATGCTGTTCTTCCACCATACGCAGATTACCGATAAATACCTGCTTTCCGTCATAGACTGCCTGAATTCCCTTCCCGGTCAGGCTTTGGAACTCCGCCACTTCCCGAAGCTTCAGCCCTCTGGCTTTAGCCCCCTCCACAATCGCCTGTCCCAGGGGATGCTCAGAAGGAACTTCACAGGATGCCGCCAGAAGCAGAAGTTCTTCCTCTGACAACCCTTCACTGATAAGATCTGTAACTTTCGGTTTTCCTTCTGTGACGGTTCCCGTCTTATCCAGAATCACTGCTTTCACCTTATGTGTGATTTCCAGTGCCTCGCCGCTCTTAATCAAAATACCGTATTTTGCCCCCAGACCAGTTCCTACCATAATCGCTGTCGGGGTGGCCAGACCAAGGGCACAGGGGCAGGCGATCACCAGTACAGATACAAAGATACGAAGGACAAATGCCGCCGGATGCCCTGTAACTGCCCAGACAATTGCCGCAATGACCGCAATTGCCAGTACTGCAGGTACAAAATATCCTGCTACCGTATCCGCCAATTTGGAAATCGGTGCCTTCCTGCCCTGTGCATCTTCCATCAGTTTGATGATTTTTGCAAGCATCGTATCACTGCCTACTCTGGTTACCTCCACCTGCATCGCACCATTATAGTTCATACTTCCGCCGATCACCTCATCACCGGCTTCTTTTTCCACCGGAATACTCTCCCCGGTCAGCATCGACTCATCCACACTGGATGCCCCCTGCCTTACTACACCGTCCAGAGGAACCTTCGAACCGGGACGAACCAGAATCAGGTCTCCTGCGTGAACCTGTTCTACCGGAATTTCCCGCTCTTCTCCATCCTGCAGCAGAACCGCCACATCCGGAGCCAGTTCCATCAGTTTTCGGATCGCCTCAGAAGTCTTGCCCTTGCTGCGGCTCTCCAGATATTTCCCCAGCATCACAAGTGTAACGACAATCGCCGCTGATTCATAATAAAGCTGATGCACTGCTCCCTCATCCACAGGAATCCGTATCGTCATCACAAGGCTATATAAAAATGCACTGCCTGTTCCGATTGCCACCAGCGAATCCATATTCGGATGCCCCCGAAACAGCGTCTTAAATCCCACAATATAAAACTTTCTTCCGCAAATCAGAACTCCCACGGTAAGAATCAACTGTGCAAGTGCAAAATTCAGCGGACTTGCATGCATATCCAGAAATTCCGGCAAAGGCATGGGCCAGGGCACCATATGCCCCATAGAGATATAAAGCAGGGGAATCGCCAAAACAATGGCACCAATCAGCCGCCGCCGGATCTTATGCTGCGCCTCTTCCTCCTCCAACTTTTCCTCCTTCTTCTCTTCCTTCGTCTCAATCACTTCCAGGGATGCCGAAAACCCGGCACGCTCCACCCTGTCCATGATGGCCTCCGGAGTCACCTTAGCCTCATCATACGTAATACTCATCTTATTCGTCGCAAGATTCACATTACTTACTTCAACTCCGTCCATCTTCCGCGTCACCCGCTCCACCGCAGCACTGCAGGACGCACAGGTCATACCCTTTATAATATAAGTCTCAGTCTTCATCTTATCCTCCTTCCACTTCAATCAATGACAAAAAACTCTCCGGAAATCGGTTTAGAGATCCGTAATTGCTTACTTCATCAGTTTCATGATCGTTCCGCACAATTCATCCACAACCTGCTCATCTCCCGCTTTAATATCCTCCACAACGCAGGTTTTAATATGATTTGTGAGAAGTTCCCGGTTAAACGCCTTCAACGCAGACTGAATCGCCGCCACCTGCGTCAAAATATCCACACAATACCGCTCATCCTCCACCATACACTTTACACCGCGCACCTGTCCCTCAATCCGATTCAGCCGGTGAATCAAACTTTTATACTCTACTTCCCCACGATGCTTCTTTTTACAACAACAGTCTTTGCTATTTTCCATCTTTTATCCCTCCCATATACCCCCTATGGGTATATATTAACAAAACAATACTTCCTTGTCAAGAAAAAAAGAAATTTACAAAAACAGTTAACGGCAATCTATGCGGTATATTGCAGAAAACAACCAGTACACTTGTAGGATCTGAAGGAACACCGCAAAGCTTCGAGTGCAGGAACATCAAGCCAAATGCAAGAGGTGCAGATTTTTTTGAAACCTTGAATTTCTGACCATCCCATGATAGGATAAACTCATAAAAACTCAAAGAAAGGAGCTGCTCATGGAAGAATTGATCGATTTACACGTACATTCCAATTGTTCCGACGGAACCTACACCCCGGAAGAATTGGTCGCTTATGCATTAGAAAAAGGTCTCAAAGCATTTGCTTTGACCGATCACGATACCACAGCCGGTATCGCGCGGGCACAGCGTGCCGCTTCCGGCACCGGATTGGAACTGATTCCCGGAATTGAGCTGTCTACAGAATACAAGGGAAAGGACATCCACATCCTCGGTCTTGGTATCAATCCGGAAAATGCCTATTTTCAGGATCAATTACTCAGATTTCAAAACGCCAGAGACCTGCGAAACGAAAAAATGATTGAAAAACTCCGTGAACACGGAATTGATATCACGCTGGAGCAAATGCGCGCCTGTTTTCCCGACAGTGTATGGACAAGAGCACATTTTGCCCGGTATTTATTTGATCATGGATATGTCAAAGAGATGTGGGATGCATTTGATCTCTATCTGGGCGACCATGCTCCCTGCTTTATCCCCCGTGAAAAGGTCACTCCCTTTCAGGCAGTGCAGCTGATTCACGAGGGCGGAGGATATGCAGTTCTGGCTCATCCGCTCTTATACCGTCTCGGAGAGGAGCCCCTTAACCTCCTTGTAAAGACACTGACCGGATGCGGACTGGATGGAATCGAGGCAATCTACTCCACCAATCGCTTTTCCGATGAAGCCGATATGCGGCAGCTTGCCCGGCGCTATGGACTTGCCATCACAGGCGGCTCCGATTTCCATGGCTCCAACAAGCCCTCCATCGACCTGGGATGCGGAAAAGGAAACCTGCGGATTCCCTACCGTTTATGGAAGACTATTTGCGGAGCGGATTGATTTTCCGCCCCGCAATCGTTAAAAAAAGTGCGGACAGTGCCATCTGTATGATAATACTGATCGGAACAATGTGGGATACCACAAAATCCGAATAGTAATTTCCAAATTGATTGCAGATGGTAGTCACCTCATGTCCGTTTCCTACCTGCTGGCTGATTAAGCCTACAAAGGATACCAATGGATTCAATAAGAACAGATAAATTACTTTACCTGCACTTGGCGAAACGTAGATATTCTGCCCGGCAATCTGAAGCTTGGATACGTAGAAGCTGATCCCGTCAGCCGCTGCTGTCCCAATCAAAAGCAGCAAAACAATCACATAACTCATCACGGTTGCCAGTGTCGTCTTCTTGAATACGACTGAACAGCAAATACCAAGACTGCCCACATAAATGCCTGTCACGAGGAGTATTCCAATCAGCAAAAATAAATCCCAAAAACTGATTCCGCCGAATACAAAAATAAGTGCAATCGCCGGAAGCGCAGAAAACACAAGCAAAAACACCATACTCAGCGCCGATTCCAGTTTCCCGAAGATAATTTTCCACGGATTCAGATTCGTAGTCAGCAAAACATCCAGTGTTTTCCGCTCACGTTCCAAAGATATTGCCCCACCGGTAATCGCCGGCACAGACACCAGAATCATGGCAAAGAGCGCATATGCCATCATCATATAGCATCTGGCAGGCATTGCATAACTGGCAGCCCGCATAAATCCAACTGCTGTGCTTTCTCCAAAAAAACAGGTGAGGGCAATACTTCCCAACAGCAGATTACTGGCACATACAACCATGGATATTTTGATGGAACGGGTATGCCGCTTGATTTCCTTTTCAAATACAGGATTGATATTCATTATTCCGTCCTCTCCTCTTCTGTCTCTGTCAGATGGAAAAACAGTGATTCCAAAGAATTATGTTCTCTGGCAAAGGCTGTCACCAGCACCCCCTCATCCGTAAGTTCTTTCAGAAGATAAGCTTCTTCCTCGGGGCTTCCGTCAAACCAGACTGCAATCACGTTGTGTTCTATGGAAATCCGATTGATCAACGGATTTTTTCTTAAAAGTTCCACCGCTTCCGGAAGGTGATTCAGCACACTGATACGAATCGGATTTGCGCTGTCTATGGAAAGCATGATACTGTCGATTTCTCCCTGGAGCACCATCCTTCCCTGGTCAATAATTCCGATACTGGTACTCAGATCCGATAATTCCGATAAAATATGAGAACTGATCAGTATCGTATAATTCTGCCGCTGCAAATCCTGAAGCAAATGTTGGAATTCTCTTCTTGTACGCGGATCCAGCCCGGAACATGGCTCATCCAGTACAAGCAGACGTGGTTTGTGGATCAAAGCTCTTGCAAGACACAGCCTCTGCTGCATTCCCCGTGACAATGCATCCACAAACTTATTCTCAAATCCCGAAAGCCCTACCATATCCAGCACTTCCAGACTGCGGCTTCTGCCCTCTTTTCCCACAATTCCATATGCAGCGGCAAAAAATTCCAGATATTCTGTCACCTTCAAGTTTTCATAGACACCGAAAAAATCAGGAACAAAACCAATCATACTCTTAAGTCTCGTATAATTTCCATTGGTTCTCACCCCGTCAATCCAGATATCTCCGGAATTAAACGTCAAAAGTCCGGATACAATACGGATTGTTGTGGTTTTTCCTGCACCATTGGGACCGACAAAACCATAGATTTCCCCCTCTTTTACCTCCATATTCAAACTATTCAGCGCCTGAAATTTCCCATAGCGTTTATAAAGGTTCTCTATTCTCAGCATCTTAATACACCTTTCCAATCACTTGAATATTGGGAAGAATACAGGTTTTTGTCTCATTCAGTCCCTCTTCTCCGATCCTGTAACGCACGGTCAGCTCATTTTCCGAATTCAGATAAGCAGTAAGTTCGTCTACCTGAAAGCTCGTTTCATTCTGTTCTATGTTTACGAACTTATCTTCCTCATAGTTATAAAAATCAATTTCGCCTTGAAACGGCACGGTATACTTATCCACATACTGGTTTTGCGAAAATGAAATCTGCTCTACCGTCATACGCTTCTCCTTCAACTCTTCCAGTATGTCATTGAGATGATACGTGGCTGTATATTCTTCCTCATCCATATAAGCATAACTGCGCGCCATACCCGGAATATAAGCAGTATTCTCATCCGAACGATATTGCTGGACATATGGACAATACAGATAACCGCCCTGGGTCATACGAACTTCTGCCGGTGCAAAATAATAGCTGTATCCATGTGTCTCATATCCGCTGTCCATCTGCCAGGAAGTATCCGGGTCAGCAATCTCCGCCATAATCATACTGTCCTGACGAGTGTAGATGTTCTTCATTGTCAAAAAAGACATCCAGATTTCCTGCGCAAATTTCTGCTGCTCATCCAATGCATCCTTCGATCGTTCCAGATAATAGACTTCCTGTTCCATATCATTTTGAGATGTAATCTGTCTTTCCGTGATCTGACAAGTCTCTCCTTTTTTCAAATCACCAACCCAGACACCGCTTGCAGGCATTACAACTACCACATTCTTCATATCGAAAGCCGTATGATTCGTGACTGTTCCGCTGGCTTTTCCATCAAATACCTGAATATCGGCTGTCAATCCTTTTTCCCCTCCCATGTCTGTTTCCCTCGTAAGTTTATACTTGGTCATGAAAAAAGCCGGAAAATCAGAAACCGTTATCTTTTGTTTCTCTTCCTTAGCAGAAATGTTGATCTGACCGAATGTCGATGTATCCAGAATACGCTTTGATGATATCCCGTTATCGGATACCCATGGAATTAATTCATAAGAACCATCTACATACAGGCTGTGACTCCTGTTAAATGGCGCCTGCATACCAAACTCAACCGTTTCACATACACTTCCCTCCTGCTGCTCAATGGTTTCCACATAAGTCAAAAACGGCGCCCGGATTCTGGTAGCCGAACTGTATACACCGATCAATGTCACAAACCCAAGCGAAAGAACCACCATGCTGCTCCAAAGCCGATATCTTTTATGCAGCTTTTTCAGAATCAGATATAATCCGGGGCCTGCTGCAAACGCATAAATAACCAAAATCAGTCCATAAACCACAATATTGGGTTTCTCACGAATCGGCATATCCTGCAGGACATACGATCCATAATCAATGCTGATTTCTCCCATAGAAGCTCTTAGACAGATTCGATTTACATCCCCATTAATTAGTGCTTCCTCCAGAACTTCTGCTGCGTTCTCGGGGGTAACGGACTCCAGGAGAATTCCTCCACGCGCCTCCCAGTTTTTCAAAGCCCCCTGCTGCGCCATAGAGAGATCTTTTCTGGAGCAGTCGGCAAGGAGCAGCGCATCCGGCATATCGGATTTCAGATTTTCAACGGTCAGTTCTTCCGGCTTCAATAACACAGGTGTGATATGCTCTATTTCCACAATCTCACTGTAAGGCCAGCTAACACCGTTCAGACGCTGGACATATTCTTCATTGTCCGATACCACACCAACTACATAACTGCTGTTTCCATAAGACGGTTCAAACTCCAGCTCATCCTGACAAACGATCTCTCCCATCTGATCTCTCAGTACGAATTCATATCGGTCCATACTGTAACGTGTAGACCCATAAAAAGTTTTCCGCCAGACATCTCCTCCTTTAATTGATACTGGAATCTCTCTCGTAATGACCTGATTATACGGCTCCTCCAGACCATTTGGCAAAAGACCGTTTATCACATATGTGATACCTGACATCACGTAATCCTGACTGGGAAGCCGAATAGACAACATTCCCTCGAAATTTCCATTGGCTTCCGCAGATATCCTGATGGAAATCGGAACTCTGCCGCCCATATGAGTGATCTGATTTAACCCATAATTAATTTCCATCCTTACCTGTGCCTGTCCCGCATTGAGCGCCGCATTCTCTAAAACAAATGCCCAGACTCTTTCCGAAGGCAGGAAAAGTGACAGCAAAAAGCAAAACGACACCATACTTCCTGCAATTTTATGTGCTCTTTTCTTTTTCATTCCTGTACTCCTACTTTCCCCTGGGTCTGCTGAAGCGGCAGATCCACCTCAAATACAGTTCCCTGCAGATCACTTTTTACACGAACCTCACCACGATGCAGTTCGGCAATCTGACGTACAATCGCAAGCCCCAGTCCCGTACCGCCTGTATTTCTGGATCTCGACTGCTCCGTGCGGTAAAATTTCCGAAAGATGGCATCCAGTTCTGCCCTTGGAATCACATGACCATAGTTTGTTACCTTCGTCACAACCCAATCGGCTGTCTGTTCTATTCTTACACGAATCTGTTTTCCCTCTTTTCCATACTTCACCGCATTGCTCAACAGATTTCCGAAAAGACGGGCAAGCAGCTCTCCATCCCCCTCGATACATAAACTTGGCTGGGGATGCTCAAATTTTACGGCGATCTCATGCTTCACAAAACTGGGCGTCATCTCATCCAACATCTGCTCCATCAATTGAATCAGATCCAGCTTACTGACATGAATCTTAAGTTCATTATGCTCCAGCTTTACAAAACCAAACAATTCATTTGTCAATTGCTCCAGACGTTTTGCCTTCTCATACACGATCTCAATATACTTTTCCCGTGTTGCCTCATCCAGCTCTCCCTGGTCCCGTATCCATCCCAGATATCCCAGTATGGAAGTCAAAGGAGTCCTGATATCGTGGGCAACACTAGATACCAGATCATTCTTTGTATGCTCGGCCACCCGCTCCCGTTCCATAATGTCTTTAATGTTTTTCTGCATCTGGTTCAGATTCAGAGCCATAGATGCAAGCTCGTCATTTCCCCGGACATCAATCGGATTATCAAAATCTCCCTGAGAAATATCCTTCACCTTCTCGGTAATCCGGTTAATATAATGAATGGATTCCCGCATCAACAGATAAAAACAGAGGATAAAGGTAAAAAGTCCGACAAGAAAACAGATCACATATCGATACTCCGTCCGCATTCCATCTGGTCCGAACAGGATACTGCGATAACCGGAAATTCTGAACCGATACTCGATTCTATACAGAATCTTCCACAGAATCCACTCTGCTCCAAGGGTTGCAAGTCCGGATACTACGATATAGAAGATCACTTTCTGCCCATAATTTTTTGAAAAATTAAGCCTCAATTTTGTATCCCACTCCCCATACTGTTGTTATGATTTTATCCTCCCGCGTATCGTCATGCATCTTACCGCGCAGACGGCGGATATGAACCATCACCGTATTATTAGCCTCATAAAACTTTTCATGCCACACACTCTCAAAAATCTCATTGGTTGAAAATACTCTGCCCGGATTAGAAGCCAGCAAGTATAAAATATCAAATTCAATTGGCGTCAGCTTGATACTTTCACCATAACAGGTTACCTGATGGGTTACTTTATTGATTTCCAGATTTTTCAAAGAAATAATCTCTTCTTTTTCCTTGTCCTTTGCCGGGTTCAGTTCCCTGTAACGCCGAAGCTGAGATTTGACTCTCGCCATCAGTTCCAACGGATTAAAGGGCTTTGACACATAGTCATCGGCGCCTGTGGTAAGTCCTACAATTTTATCAATATCCTGAGTTTTTGCACTGACGATGATAATCGGAATATTATTGGTTTCCCGAATTTTCCGGCACATCTCAATCCCGCTCATATTCGGCATCATTACATCCAATAGCACCAGATCCACCTTCTGATTTTTCAGAATCCTGAGTCCTTCCATTGCACTATATGCTTTTAATACGTGAAATCCATCGCTGATCAGATAAATCTCCAACAGATCTGCAATCTCTTTCTCATCATCCACAACCAAGATATTTGTCTCTTCCATGATGTTTGCCATCCTTTCACTACTGAATAATCATGATGTTAGGGTCAAAAGATATTTTGCCCCCTATGATACACGGATTGCTCCGCATTTCATGGTATCATAATCATTATTTTAACATGGCTGAAAAAAAAAGTCTTTAATAAAATCTTACGTTGTCTGAATGTCCTGTGAGGGAAATATTAACACATGCTTCCGGAATCAATAATTTGTCGCCATCTGGCAAAAATAAATTCATAGTAAGCTAACATGTCTGCTGGCGCAGACATCACTATACAACTTTGAAAAGGAATTGATTTTATGAGCAGAAATACAACATGCCCTCAGTATACAGGCATAAAGCATAAATGGTGGCTGAAAAATCTGATTCTTTTTATAACCGGTTACTGTATCTATCTTGCGATAGAAATCACTTACCGGGGATACAGTTTTCGGCTGATGGGAGTTGTAGGAGGTCTGGCTCTTATGCTGCTCTCCTGTCTTTCCTCCTTTCTTATGCCTGGCTTTCAGCTTCCGCTGCAGATGTTGGCAGGAGCAATTATCATCACAAGCTTAGAATTGACCTCCGGTCTCTTCTCGTTAAAGGTTTTGCATTTCCGAATGTGGGACTACCAAGGAGAGTGGATGAATCTCTGCGACGGACTGATTTGTCCTCTGTATTCCCTGTTTTGGTTTTTTCTTTCCGGAATCGGAATTATATTTGCAGATTGTCTGGACTATTACGTATTGGGAGGAAACCGCAAACCATCTTACCGGATCTTATTCTGGAATCTGCAGCTTCCCCAAAAAGAACCTGCACTCATACCATAAAAATTGTCCGTACAGCGAAAACTCTCTCTGTACGGACAATTTTTATGACAACAGACCTCATCATTCGGCCGGTTCTGCCGGAACGAAGATCCGTTTGTCAATGGATTCTTTTTTCACTTTCGCGCGGTCTGTCGCCTCTTCACAGAAGTAATCCTGAGAGCAGATCAGTGTTTTTCCGCGTTTATCAATTTTTTCATAAGCACCATCCGGCTGCAGGATATGAGCTTTTACATTATCAGCCAATTGGATCTCCAGAATATGCATAACTTCTTTCTTAATTTCCTCATCTTCCACCGGAAAAATGATTTCCACACGTTTATCCAGATTTCTCGGCATCCAGTCAGCGCTGCCCATATAAATCTCTTCACTTCCATTTGCATAAAAGTAGAAAATCCGGGCATGTTCCAGAAAATTGCCCACAATAGAACGTACGGTGATGTTTTCACTGACTCCCGGTATCCCTGTCTTCAGGCAGCAGATTCCCCGGACAATCAGTTCAATCTTAACACCTGCCGCAGCTGCACTGTAAAGTGCAGCCATAATATCCCGATCACACAAAGAATTCATTTTCGCAATGATATGAGCCTTCTGCCCCTTCCGGGCATGTTCCTCCTCCATCTGAATCAGATGCAGGAAACGATCCTTCATCCATAGGGGCGCCACCACCAACTTATTCCAGCTTCTCGGCTCCGAATAACCGGAAAGCATATTAAAGACCGCAGTAGCATCCTCCCCGATTTTAGCATCGCAGGTCAAAAGACCGCAGTCTGTATAGAGTTTTGCAGTAGAATCATTATAATTACCGGTACCCAGATGTACATATCTCCGGATTCCGGTTTCCTCTCTGCGCACAACCAAAGTGATTTTGCTGTGCGTCTTCAAACCAAGCAGGCCGTAGATCACATGACAGCCGGCCTTTTCCAGCATCTTCGCCCATACGATATTGTTCTCTTCATCAAAACGTGCCTTCAGTTCTACCAATACCGAAACCTGTTTTCCATTCTCCGCTGCCTGGGCAAGGGCGGCGATGATGGGGGAATTACCGCTGACCCGGTATAAGGTCTGCTTGATCGCAAGGACATTGGGGTCCTTTGCCGCCTGCTTCACGAACTCCACCACCGGATCAAAGGTCATATAGGGATGATGCAGAAGGATATCCTTCCTGCGGATATTTGCAAAGATATCCTCTTCATTCATCAGAGCCGGCACAGCCGCAGGAGTGTAGCGCGGTGTCTTATATGCCTCAAATCCTTCCAGTCCGTACATCTTCATCAGAAAGGTCAGATCTAACGGTCCCGGAATATAATAAACATCCTCATCCTTAATCTCAAATTCTGTCTTTAAGATCTTTTGAAGCCGTTTATCCATCTTGTCTTCCACTTCAAGACGGATTACCTCACCCCACTGACGCTTTTTCAGCTGCTTCTGAATCTCTGCCAGAAGATCGGCGGCCTCATCCTCATCAATCGTCAAATCTGCATTTCTCATAATTCGATACGGATGCGCACAGACCACCTTATAACTCAGGAATAATTTATCGATGTTCCGCTCTATGATTTCCTCCAGCAATATAACACAACGCTCACCGTCCTTCGAAGGAAGCTGAACGATGCGGGGAAGCACAGACGGCACCTGAACGGTGGCAAATTCCAGTTCTTCTTTCCCCTTCTTATCCTTCTTTGAGATCAATGCGCCGATATTCAGAGATTTATTTCTGACAAGCGGAAATGGTCTGGAAGAATCCATAGCCATCGGTGTCAGAACCGGATAAACATTTTCCTCAAAATATTCATCCACAAATGCCCCCTGCGCTTCATCCAGTTCTTCATGCGAAGCAATCACCCGAAGTCCGATGTGCTCAAGTGCCGGAACCAGAGAACGGTTATACGTACTATATTGCACCTGCATTACTTCATGCTGGCGGGCAGAAATCTCCTTTAACTGTTCCTTCGGTGTCATTCCTGCAATATCCGGTTTCGTATAAGACGTGTGAACCATGTCCTTCAGAGATGCCACACGGATCATATTGAATTCATCCAGATTCGATGCCGTAATACTTAAAAACTTCAGACGTTCAAACAGAGGAATGTTCTTATCCCGCGCTTCGCTTAAAACACGTTCATTAAAGCTAATCCAACTAAGCTCCCTGTTACGGTAATATTCCGGTTTGTGATATGCTGCATAATTGAATTCCATCTTATCTCCTCCTACATCTGTCTTTTCAAGTGAAGTATCGGCATGATACTAAATACCTCACAGAAGAAATCTGCCTTTTCTCTTGCAAGTCCTTCCTCCAATGTGAAGTCACGGTTCACGGTAAGATTTAAAATCAGTTCCTGCTCCTTCAAAGTTGCCCGCACAGACTGTATTTTCTGCATATGGCTGCGGTCCAGAGCGTTGGCAAGCCGCACAATTGCGGTAAATCCTGCGATGGTCAGATATTCCTCCCTGCCCAGACTGCTGTTCTGTGCAAAAATCTCATAAGGCGGCAGAACAGTTGTGTTATACTTTGTCACCAGTGCAATCATCTCACGCTCACTGTGGGACAGACCGATAATCTCATTAGACATAATGATATTATACGAAGATTCTGCCACATTATTAAGGCTGATATACTTCCCCACATCATGGAGCATCACTGCAATCCGAAGAAGCAATCGTTCTCGTGCCTTATATCCGGTCACTTTTTTCATCGCATCAAAAACCGCCAGGGCAACCATCTCCGTATTCTGGATATGGGAACGGTTCACCGCATAACGCTTTCCGATATTCTTTGCCGCCATGATAATATCATTTTCAAAATTGTGTCCCATCTTAATCAGCTTTTTCCGCTCCGCAAACTCATATGCCAATCCTTTGGAAAGATGTGTTCCCGGTGTCCATAAAAGTCTGGCATCCATCTCTTCAATCAGCCTGCGGAAAATGATGGCTGACGGACGCAGAAGGGAAGCATATTCTTCCGGAACCCCCATCTTGACAGCCAACTCAATGGTGGACTGTCCGATAATATTCTGATACCACTTCTGGAAGGATTCCCGGGTAATCGTACGGGAATCTTTTTCTTTTGCAGTACGGAAGATCGAATCGGTGAAAAAATCTCCAATCAACATGACATTCTCAATCTTACGGTCTTTTAAGTACATCTTCTTAAAGCTTACGATTTCATTTTGTATCAATTCCTCTACCAGATTCTCATAGTGTGTCGTCTCATTGACCACACCCGCCAGACGTTCTCTGATCCGAAGATGCCCCATCCGGATATTTTGTGTCGTAACCAGTGCATCTTTATCAAACAGAGAGATCTGTACACTTCCGCCGTCCAGGTCTATGATTGCCGTTCCTTTCTCAATCATCTTGTTAAACGATGTCTCCATAGAAGCAATCGCCTTATAACCCAGAAATCTCTGTTCGGAATTACTCAGAATCTCCACCTTCAATCCTGAAGACTGCTTGATTTTCCCCAACACAAACAGGCTGTTATTCGCCTCCCTCAGCGAGCTGGTTGCCACGGCACGGTAAGCATCCACCTGATACCCTTCCATAATCCGCACGAAGTCCTTCAGTACACGGCAAAGCTCTTCCTCCATCTGAGCACCGATTTTCCCGTAAGTATATGCATCCTTGCCAAGTTCCATTCGATGCCTGACAACATCCAGGCTTTTGATTCCATTCTTTCTGGTAATCTCGAAAATTTCCAGACTTACTTCATACGTCCCAACATGAATCGCTGCAAATGTAGTGATCTGCATAACCCTCACCTCACTTTTCTTCCTTCCTGTGACACTGCTTTCCTGCCCTATTCTTTTCTCCCTGACAGATAATCGATAAACTGCTGGGCGGTGCGTCCTGACAGTCCGCCGTGCTGCAGTTCCCATTTATTTGCTTCCAGAAGAAGTTCCTCCTCCGTCATACAAATACCATACCGTTCTGCCAATGTCCTGACGATTTTCTGAAATTCCTTCTTATCCGGTGCACCAAAGTAGATCGTAACACCAAAGCGGTAAACCAGAGAAAGTTTCTCCTGCACAGTATCGGAGGTGTGCATATCCTGGCGGATATCACCCTTATCATCAGAAGTTTCTTTAATCAGATGTCTTCTGTTGGAAGTTGCGTATATCAGAATATTCTCAGGCTTTCGTTCCAGACCGCCCTCGATCACCGCCTTCAGGTACTTATACTCAATTTCAAATTCTTCGAAGGATAAATCATCCATATAAATGATAAATTTATAATTCCGGTTTTTAATCTGGGCGATCAGGGAATTCAGATCCTGGAACTGATGCTTATAAACTTCAATAATACGCAGTCCCTGATCATAATATTCATTCAGAATTCCTTTAATACTGGAAGATTTCCCTGTTCCTGCATCCCCAAACAGCAGACAGTTGTTCGCTTTTCTGCCCTGTACAAAGGCTTCCGTATTTTCAATCAGTTTTTTCTTGGCGATCTCATATCCCACAAGATCATCCAGATGTACATGGGCAATATTGGTAATGGGAATGATCTCCACCTGTTCCCCCACATGGTCAATGCGGAATGCCTTGTGAAGTCCCAGCTTCCCCACACCGAAATCCTGATAGAACTGAATCATCAGTTCCATAAATTCTTCCACATCCCCTGCCGTAGAAAGTTTTCCGCTCAGTTCCATAATCCTGTCACAGACTCTGCGGTTAAATAATTTCTTCGACATATCCGTATTCTGATAAGCACAGATAATCTCACAATCTTTGGAGCCAAATGCCTCATCAAAGACACGGATATCAAAATCAAATAATTCCTTGAACCTCACAAAATCGTGCCGCGCCATCTGATTGATGCTGCCCTCCACCTTTCCTACAATTTCACAGGATGTAGAAAACGCATTTTCTTTATTTACCAGCAAAAAGGTCAGATACGCATGCCACAGGTTTCCCCAGAACCCATACGCATTTGCCATCTCCACCAGTTGATTCAGGCAGCAATAGAATCTTCCCTTATCGTTTTCATCCAAAGTCCCTGCATGCCAGTCATCGATCATGGTTGTGACATCATTCAGCACTTCCTCTTGTTCAAAATCTCTGTATAAAATACATTCTTCTATTCTGGTCATCACTCATCCTTCTTTCTGTACTATTTGCGACAGCCTATGGTAACTTTGAAAATGCATGCTTAATAGTTGCCCAGGATTCTTAAATAACTGGCCTCCGCATCAATGCCGCGGAGTGCATTCTTAACAGCCGGCTCTGATAAATTCCCTTCAAAATCTATAAAAAACCGGTATTCCCAATTCCGTCCCACGATCGGACGGGACTCGATCTTCGTCATATTCAGATCGTTATAAATAAAATGAGACAACATATTATACAGAGAACCGCTTTCATGGGGCAATTCAAAGTAAACACTGATCTTCCCCGCATCTTTCGCAAACCGTTTCTGGTTAGAGATCACGATAAACCGGGTAGAATTACACTCTGTGGACATTCCCCCGTCTTTTAAGATTTCCAATCCAAAATGTTTTGCCGCCATTCTGCTGGCAATGGCAGCCTGGCTCTTCTTGCCTTCCTCGGCAACCTTCTTTGCAGCAATTGCTGTATTCAGCACTTTTTCCTGATTCCACTGTGGATATTGTTCCAGAAACTTTTTACACTGAGCCAGTCCCTGGGGATGGGAATATACGGTACGGATATCTGACAATCCGGCTCCCTTTACCCCCATCAGATTATGTTCGATTCGGATAATCTGTTCTCCGACAATATAATTGGAATATTCCACCAGAAGATCGTAGATATCCTGCACAATTCCGGCTGTAGAATTTTCAATCGGAAGAACTGCGTAATCTGCCTTCCCGTCAGCTACCAGTTCCATGGCCTCTTTCCAGGTATCCACATGGGAGCTCTCAATTTCTTCTCCAAAGAAGGTTTTCATTGCTTCAAAACTGTAAGCGCCTTCCACGCCCTGGAAGATGACCTTCGCCCCTTTGGTTGGAAGCTTATCTACCTGGACATAATCCTCTGCCTGCTCCACATGATTTTCTGTCAGAAGCTGATACTGCCGCTTCCGGCTGATGGACATGATCTGCCGGAAAATCTCCTGTATTCCCCGGGAATTAAATTCACAGGAGGCAGCATCCCCCAGTTTCTGCAATTTTGTAATCTCACGCTGTTGATCAAACACTGGTTTACCAGTCTCGATTTTAAACTGCGCTACCTCCTCCGTCAGCGCCATCCGCCGTTCAAACAATTCCAGAATCTGGCTGTCCGTAATATCAATTTCATTTCTTATCTTTCCTAAATCTAGCATCTATAGTTCCTCCATTCCAGTATCATCGGTACGGTTCTGTCCTCTGCCGATACCGGACTTTTCTTGTAACTTTTCAGTACGTTTACAGTTATTGTACTTCATCGGCACCCGGTTTTCAAGCGGACTCTTCTTCCGCAGCAATCGCCGTCAACTCTCCGATAAAAGACAGAGAGCCAAACGTAAGGATGACTCCGTCATCTCCCGCAGCCTGCTTCGCTGCACACACGGCTTCCCGTATGGTTGCGCATGGTGTCACATGGGCATTATACTGCCGTATGGTATCTGCCAGCCGTTCCGGCGGCAGCGCACGATCATTATCCGGTGCAGCTATGGTAAAAATCTGCTCTGCAAGAGGCGCAGTGATTCTCGCTACCGTTTCATAATCCTTGTCGGAAAACATCCCATTGATGTAAATCAGGCGCCTTCCTGCAAAATACTGTTCGATGGAACTTCTTAATTTCATCGCTGCATCCGGATTGTGCGCGCCGTCCACAATCATGATCGGATGCTCCGAAATCTTTGTAAAACGTCCGTTCCACTGTGTTTTCTTCATCCCCTCCACAATTTGGGAAGTTTTAAGGTCGAGACCATGTTTTATCAACATCTGCAATGCTTCGTAAGCGGTTACTGCATTTTCAATCTGGGCAGTCCCTGCAAGCTGAATCGTAAACTCCTGTCCATCATACCGGAAACACTGCTTCTCAAGGGTTGCGCTTATCACTTCTGCCTCTGACAAATCCGCCGCTTTCCACTGGAATCCATGACTTTTGCAGTAAGATTCCAGTGTTTTTTTCACTTCCTCCTTCTGAGGTGCGGATACCATCGGTACTCCCGGACCGATGATTCCTGCTTTCTGAAGCGTAATCTTCTCCAACGTATCTCCCAGATATTCCGTATGATCCAGGCTGACCGAGGTGAGCACCGCCAACTTTTTATTTTCCATGGGAATTACATTTGTCGCATCATGCAGCCCTCCAAGTCCGCATTCCAGAACCACATAATCACACTGCTGCTCCCGGAAATACAGGAAGCATAAGACTGTCTCCAACTCGAAAGGTGTAGGTGCCTGAATTCCTTTTGCTTCCATACGCTCCACGCCCTCTTTCAGCACACACACCAACCGGACAAAATCCTCTCTGCTGATATAACTGCCATTCACCTGAAAACGTTCCCGGTAAGAATAAAGAGTCGGTGACAGATATCGTCCCACACGATATCCCCCATAAGTCAGAACCGTAGAAATATGAGAAAGAACAGAACCTTTTCCGTTCGTACCTGCAATATGGATAAATGATAAGCTTCGTTCCGGATGATCCAGCTCCTCCAATAGTATCCGGATTGCATCCAGCCCCAGTTCCCCTCCATAACGGGGACGCTGTTCTATATATTCCCTTGCTTCTTTATAATTCATCATTTGACATCCTCAATTTTTCTATGTTACAAATACGATACACAGATTGCTCCGCATTTCTTGCCCCTGGTATCACAAATATTTTACAATACAAATTCACTCCCTGCAAGTCAACTCTATGTAAAATCGATAAGAAAAGGGACTCCGCTCATCCAAAAGGGCCGTTGCGGCAAGGATAAGACTTTTCAGCAGTCTCACCTTAGCTGCAGCAGCCCCTGTGTCAGACAATTTCCTTTTATTTATTTCCGCTTCCTCTGTATTTCTCCTCGCAATATTTACAGCGATATACCTCTTTTTCCGGATCCGCCAAAAGAAATACCTGATCCAGTTCCTGCTCAATGGAAGTAATGCAGCGCGGGTTCTTACATTTAATCACATTCACCACCTGTTTCGGCAGAAACAGTTCTTTCTTGCGGGTAATCTCACCGTGCTCAATTACATTAACCGTGATATTATGATCGATAAAGCCCAGAATATCCAGATCCAGCATGTCCACCGGACACTCTACTTTGATAATATCTTTTTTTCCAAGCTTTTCACTGCGTGCATTCTTAATGATTGCCACGGTACAATCCAATTTATCTAACTTCAGATCATGATAGATTGTCATAGCCTTGCCGGCTTTGATATGGTCAAGTACAAATCCTTCTTCAATCCTTCCGACATTTAACATACTTCCACCTCCAGTAATGTGAGAATCAGTGCCATACGTGCATATACTCCATACTGCACCTGTTTAAAATAAGCAGCGCGGGGATCGTTATCCACCTCTACTGAGATTTCATTGACACGCGGAAGCGGATGCAGGACATACATGTCCTCTTTTGCAAGCTCCATCTTCGTTTTATCCAGAATATAGAAGTCTTTCATGCGTACATAATCCTCTTCATTGAAGAAACGTTCTTTCTGTACACGGGTCATATACAGGATGTCCAGCTCAGGAAGTGCATCTTCCAGACGGATTACCTCTTTATACTCCACATGATTTGCCTTCAGGACATCTTCCTTAATATAATCCGGAATCTGCAGCTCTTCCGGAGATATGAGGACAAATTTTACATCGGTGTATCGTACCAGCGCACTGATCAGGGAATGTACCGTACGGCCAAACTTCAGGTCACCGCAAAGACCAATCGTCAAATGATCCAGTCTCTTCTTCAGAGAACGAATGGTAAGCAGATCGGTGAGTGTCTGTGTGGGATGCTGGTGTCCGCCGTCTCCTGCATTGATTACCGGAATCGTGGATTTCGATGCCGCTACCATAGGCGCGCCTTCTTTCGGATGACGCATCGCACAGATATCGGCAAAGCAACTAATTACGCGGATCGTGTCAGATACGCTTTCTCCCTTTGATGCCGAACTGGAATCCGCAGATGCAAAACCGATTACGGAACCTCCAAGGTTGATCATCGCAGTCTCAAAACTGAGTCTGGTTCTGGTGCTGGGTTCGTAGAACAACGTTGCAATCTTCTTTCCATCACATGCATGTGCATACTTTTTCGGGTTCTTTTCAATGTCATTGGCAAGATTCATCAACTGGTCCAGTTCTTCTACGGAAAAGTCCAGAGGGCTCATCAAGTGTCGCATAAATTACCTCCTCTTAATCATAACTGTCATTATTCAGTTCCTTAATATTGATGATGTAGGGGGCAAAAGATATTTTGCCCCCTATGATACACAGATTGCTCCGCATTTCATGCTCCCGCAATCCTGAAAACATTCGAAATCCGCCCTA
>OLZF01000799.1_pt1 | contig 29018 bp, 21 predicted proteins | sample 1674391 | NCBI WGS metagenome assembly OLZF01 (sample SAMEA103958166, study PRJEB25191) | human gut metagenome | biome: human-associated habitat [ENVO:00009003]; feature: intestine environment [ENVO:2100002]; material: feces | place: Germany | collected 2013/2015
CTCACTGCTGCCTCCCGTAGGAGTCTGGTCCGTGTCTCAGTACCAGTGTGGGGGGAAAACCTCTCAGTCCCCCTATGTATCATCGCCATGGTGAGCCGTTACCTCACCATCTAGCTAATACAACGCATGCCCATCTCCAACCACCGAAGCTTTCAACTCCAACAGATGCCTGTCGGAATATTATGGGGTATTAGACCAAATTTCTTCGGATTATCCCCCTGTTGAAGGTAGGTTGCATACGCGTTACGCACCCGTCCGCCGGTCGCCGGCAAGAGTACCGAAGTACTCTATCCGATGCCCCTCGACTTGCATGTGTTAGGCCTGCCGCTAGCGTTTATCCTGAGCCAGGATCAAACTCTCCATTGTAAAAAATGTTTCGTTAAATATCTTGGCTATACTCAAAGGTATTTTGAAAATTATTACCGTTTCTTTCGAAACGAGTAAGAATAAACTTTAGCTGCTTAATTACTTCAAAGAACTTTTCTTTCAATAAACCTCTCGGGTCTTTCATCACCCGCCCTCTTTTCAGAGGTTTCGGGCTGCAAAGATAAAAGCTATTTTTCAAACCGCCAAATCTTTTGCGAAAAACTTCGAGAAACTTTTTTAAGAACTGGTCGCTATACTCGATCGTACAAGCTAACGGAGCGCAAAGATAGATATTGTTTCGGAAATGACAAAATCTTTTCCGGAAACTTTTCAACCTTTTCAGAACGTCCCGCTAACCGTCTCTTCCGTTTAGCGGGTGCAAATATAGAGACATTCGCCCGTTCTTTCCAAATATTTCAACAACTTTTTTCAAACTATTTTCATTTTCCGAACGGAACAGACTACCTAACAACACTTTATAAATAACAAGAGCAAACCCGCATTTTACTTTCGGATATCAATTTTTCGAGTCTGAAATCGAGCGAATCGTTATCGCAAACTGTCATTCGGCAACTATGCGCACAGAATAATACCCTGCCTTTTCGTCGAGAAACGGCACGTTCGACACACCCGACGACGGGGAAAGCACCCTCGCTATTTGGGCGAAGCGGGCCCGGAAGCCGAAGCGGCGGCCGTTCCGTTCCGGATCATCCCGATCAGCCGGTCCAGACTGTGGTTCTCCCGCTTCAGCCACTCCTCGAACGGATGGTCGATCGGAATGTCTACCGGAGGATAATCGTAGGGATCATCCTCTTTGCATATCCGGGTAACGCCGAACGGAACTTCGAACTCCAATAGGCTTAACCGAGGTAATGTGATTTTAGCCGTATTTCCCGTAGAAATTTCCGTATACCCACCGCAATGTTGTCCGGCCGTCAGACCGATTCCCAATGTCTGACAGTAACGGGCGAACATCTGACTCGCCGAGTAAGTAAGCGGGCCGGTCAGGACATATACGTTTCCTCTAAAACCGTGTTTCGGATGATCTGGAACGTATTGCAGATCACAGACCGTATCCGTGCAAAAAACGGTTCCGTCTTTCAGTGTTCCGATGTATTCAATCAAACGCTCCCGATCGCTTTCTTTTATATGCGGGCTTCTCTCTATGTTCATTTGCAATTTTTCTCGACCTTCGTCTATTACACGGTATTTGGCGTTTATATCGATCGGCTTATCCGTAAAATAATTTAGCGTATAATATACGTTTTCTGTCATTCCGCCGCCGTTCAGACTGACATCGATAATCAGATCTTTTATATTGTCCCGATCGATACGGCGCATGGCTCGACGAAGCAAGCGTTTGTAGCGCCAGTCTTTGCCGAACAGCAACATGGACGACCAACGTTTTCCCCAGAAGGAATTGATCGAAAGTACGCCGATTCCATCGCCGAGATTTTCATAAACGATTGGTTTTTTCCCAAAGCCGATTTCTGATTTGACTTTACGTTTGTCGCCTGATTTTTTAAATTGGCGATACTTATCTTCACGAGATATGTTTCCTAATATAACGGTGTCTTGTCGATTATTGTCAGGTCGGATATAAACGACCTCGAACGGTGCACGAATACCTTCCATGAATAGAAAATTGGCGAAGTTCGGCCAGTATGCCGGGTCCGTCTCGTACTTAGCATTCATCATAGCCATCGCATTGGCTTCCTCGCCGGGTCCAATAGCCCGGTTCATCAGCGCCATTTCCTTAGCAGAGCGACCGTTGATGCTGAGAATTTGAGCGAAACGGGGAATAATGCCTTTGTAATCCTTTACGTTGTAAACCGATCCGTCTTTCCAAGTCTGAACCCATAAAGGAAACAAGTAATCGTCCTCTTGGAAATATCCCCATCGATTGAACATGCCGTCGTCGGGGAACTTGAAATGGGCATCGTCTTTAAGCAGGTTCAAGTAACGGCATGCATAAACATATTCCCAACGATTATTGGCATGTACGGCTTTGTCCCGGACAATCGCCACACGTCGGTTCCACTCTTCGTCGCTCATCCCCCGGCGACCGGATATATAGGTGTTCTCTATGTGGTCGATAATGAAGTTGACCTCGTTCAAATACAAACGGTGGATCGAGTCCATAAACCGGGCAGCCTGTATGCTGTCCATAACGGGCGGTTGGACGTTGTTCTCTTTACAGAATCCACAAGAAGGAAGTATTGTAAATGCCAGAAGAACAACTAAAACTTTATTTCGCATGAGTCTGATTTTTTTTGATTTCATAATGTAAATCCAGATACTTGTTGAAAATGTCTTTATCTTTATATGCTGCGCACAAATAATGGGATTCTCCGTATTTTTTACTTCTGTACCTTTCCGCCCCCACAGAAAGTGAGCTTCATATTCAGTATTCCGGCATTTCACGTCCTAGGACACAAACACATTTCTCTCTACGAACCTATTCTATCAGCAATTATTCTAATTCCGGACTCGTAGACTTCGACATCATAAGAACAAAAAAGACTGCACAACAATTTTAAAGATAAAAAATAAAACTCTGTATTCAAAACAGCGAAAGAAGCCGGACCTACGTTTTACCCGCCTCATAACCCAACCGGACATCAGGCTCACCCGACAATCGGGAAGACGCCCTTACTATTCGGTCACTGCGGTTCCGGAAGCCGAAGCGGCGGCCGTTCCGTTCCGGATCATCCCGATCAGTCGGTCCAGACTGTGGTTCTCCCGCTTCAGCCACTCCTCGAACGGATGGTCGATCGGAATGTCTACCGGAGGATAGCGATACGAATCCTCCCTGCCCGAGAACAGCGTTAATTTGCCTACCGGAACCCAAAACGGCATATCCGAGTTCCGGGGTAGAGGAATATTAGGTGCACTACCAGAAGTCACTTCCGTGAAGCCTCCGCAATGTTGACCGGCTACCCGACCGATGCCGAGATGTTGGAAGTATTGTACCAGTATCTGTGCGGCAGAATAGGTCGGATGTCCCGTCAAGATATACACATTTCCACGATAGCTATGTTTTCGAGGTCGGGGCTGGTACTGCATAGAGAAAAGAGTATCCGTACGAAAGAGCGTTCCGGACTTCATACCTCCGACTAAATCCGACAGTCGGCGACGGTCGGCCTTGGGGGTAAGAAGGTCATTGGACATAAGGGCCTGCACGATCTCGCGGTTGTCGTCCGTCACCCGGTAGATTTCCGTCCGATCGATCGGACAGTCCGTGAAATAGTCCAATGTTTTATAGACATTCTCAATCATGCCTCCCTGACAGATACTCAAGTCGATAATCAGATTTTCGATCTTGTCCCGGTCGATGCGGCGCATCACACGCCGAAGCATACGGGGGTAGCGCCAGTCGCGGTGGAACAGAATCAATGGAGCATATCTTTTTCCCCACATTCCATTAATCGATAGTACGCCGATGCCGTCCTTCATATTCCGGTATTTTATGGGACGAAGGTGACTGCCTATACTAACGCGTACACGATGTTTATCTCCCGATTTTTTGAACTCCTTATATATGTCGCCCCGCGCCATTCCGTTCAAGACAACGGTATCGGGACGGTCGCTACCCTGAGCCTTGTAGACCACTTTGAAAGGAGGTTGGTACCCGCGCATCAAGAAAAAATTGGCGAAAGCATTCCAGCCGCGTGGATCGGTTTCATCGGAGGTATTCATCCATGCCATGGCATAGGTTTCTTCGCCCGGGAACATCATCCGATTTTTCAGGGCGGTTTCCTGTGCATCAAGACCGTTGATGCTCAGAATCTGGGCATGAGCCGGAATCACCCCCGTATAGTCTTTCACATTATATACCGTTCCGTCTTTCCATGTCTGAACCCAAAGCGGGAGGATCGAATCGTTTTCGATGAATATACGGTACCGATTGTACACTCCTCCGTCGGGAAAATCAAAATGCTTGTCTTGTATCAAAGCGCCAAGATAGCTCCAGTTATAAAGATACTCCCATTTATTGTTGGACTGTACAGCCTTACTTCGAGCAATCTTCACACGTCGGTTCCACTCTTCGTCGCTCATTCCCCGGCGTCCGGATATATAGGCATTCTCTATGCGGTCGATAATAAAATCGACCTCATTCAAATACAAACGGTGGATCGAGTCCATAAACCGGGCAGCCTGTATGCTGTCCATAACGGGCGGCGGAACATTCTTTTTCTTGCTGAATCCGCAGATCGGAAATACCGTAAATAACAGAAGGGCTATCAGAATTCTACTTTGCAAGGGTTCGATTCTTTTGGTGTACATAAATTCCTATTTTTTGAGGAGCCTACTATCGTCCCTCAAGATTATATCATGGCAAGCATTTCCCCGGCAGGAATCGTGACGATGAGAAACTTATCGTCACGATTTCCCAAATCCGGTGCGGCATCGCGCCGGATATTCGCTCAACTGCGGCCGTAACCGGCATACGAGAATACGACGAGCGGGAGCGAACAGAACCCTCGCTTATCCCTATTATCAAATACGTAAACACCTGACAATTATTGCTCGGGGAACAAGAATCGAGGAACGGGGGGACATTCTTCCGAAAGGAAATTACATGTTTCGATTACCGAACGTCTTCGCTCCCGGAATTTTCACATTCGCCGAGTCCGGCTGCGGCTACGGAACGCGCATACAATGAGCTCCTACCATAAAACCCTTGCGCCGAGAGAAAAATTTCATACGGGAAAACCGGAACCATCGAAAACCCGAGGACCGGTACAAAAAAGTATATAATCGGGTTCCGAAAAGCGTTATCCGCACAACCGGAACGGGGAGATTACGGATGACAAGGCAGAGAAAATCTGCCGTACACATGCGGATTTTCCGCGAAAGGGAAAGCCGCCGGCATAAGAATTCGACCTGCGAGGGTAAAGCGCGCGGTTTCGATCGGGCCGCCGCCTGTCAATCCGCTCGGAAAGGTCATTCGGACATATTTTCGACGGACAGAACGGAACGGGCACGTCCCCCGGCGGCATAACCGCACAAGCACGAGAAGCCGACCGCCGCTATCGCTCCGCCGAAACCGAGCCGCGCAGCCCGGAAAGAATACGCAAACAGAGGGCTGTCAGCGATTGCCCGACAGCCCTCTGTCTATCTCGAAATCTCCGTTCCGGACCGACCCTACCGATCGGAACGACGTTCAGACAGCCGCAGCGATGAAATCGCCTACGGCGGTCGTCGAATAAGCCTTGCCGCCGTCGCTGACCAGATCCTCGGTCACGACGCCCGACTCGATCGCCCGGTTGACCGCCTCGCGGACGATCTTTTCCTCCTTTTCGAGCCCCACGTGCTCGAGCAGCATGGCGGCCGAAAGGATCGTCGCCATCGGATTGGCGATGTTCTTGCCCGCGGCCTGAGGATAGCTTCCGTGAATCGGCTCGAACAGCGCCACCTCCGCGCCGACCGAAGCCGAGGGGAGCATGCCGAGCGAGCCGCTGATGACGCTGGCCTCGTCGGTCAGGATATCGCCGAACAGGTTTTCGGTCACGATCACGTCGAAATGGGTCGGCCGCTGGATGATCTGCATCGCCGCATTGTCGACGAACATGAACTCGAGTTGCACATCGGCATATCGCGGCGCCATTTCGCCCGCGATCTGACGCCACAGCCGCGAGGTGGCGATCACGTTGGCCTTGTCGACGACGGTCAGATGTTTGCGCCGCTTGCGGGCCAGTTCGAAGGCCAGACGCAGAATCCGCTCGATCTCCTCGCGCGTGTAAACGCAAGTGTCGTAAGCGGTGTTCCCGTCCTCGCTGCGTCCCTGAGGACGGCCGAAGTACATGCCTCCGGTCAGCTCGCGCACGCACAGGAAATCGGCTCCGCGCACGATCTCGGTCTTCAGCGGCGAGCGGCCGGCCAGCGAGTCGAACACGGCCAGCGGGCGCAGGTTGGCGTACAGTCCGAGCGACTTGCGCATCCGGAGCAGTCCCTGCTCGGGCCGCACCTTGGCCGACGGGTCGTTGTCGTACTTCGGGTCGCCGATCGCGCCGAACAACACAGCGTCGGAACGCAGACAGACGGCGTGCGTCTCGGCCGGATACGGGTCGCCCGTCGCATCGATCGCGCAGGCGCCGACCAGCGCTTTCTCATACTTGAAAACATGTCCGTACTTCGCGGCCACCCGGTCCAGGACCTTCACCGCCTCGCCCACGATCTCGGGACCGATACCGTCCCCGGGCAAAAGTGCAATCTTCAGTTCCATATTTTTCCTATCATTAGCATTATATATCCCTAACTATCCGGTATGTCGCCCCCCCGCTCCGAGCGCCGGTTTTCCCGATCCCGGCACAATCCGTGCGGCAGAACGTTCCGGCAACCGACCGCTCTTTTCGGTTTCGGTCCATCGAAGAAGACCGAACAAGCGCTCCCCCGAAAATCCCCCGAACCGAAAACGAACGCGCCTCAGTCTCCGACATGCGCCATGCGACCGAGTCTTTACCGATCGTCAGCCTCCGGGAAACCGTCCGCAGTCACATCCCCGCGAAAGTCTCAGACTCACGCGACCCGACTACTCACTTCCGCAGCGTCGTTCCCCCGTAGCCCGGCGACGCGATCCGGTCGGCCGAGCAGATCGCGACCGAGCGCACGCCGCTGTCGATCGCCCGAAAGGCGTTCTCCAGCTTGGGCAGCATGCCGTCGGCCACGATGCCCCGGGTCCGGAGCTCGGCGAAGCGATCCGGCGTGATCTCGGCGATCACGCTGTCGTCGTCGTTCACGTCGAGCAGCACGCCCCGCTTCTCGAAGCAATAAACCAGTTCCGTCTCGTAAACGGCTGACATGCCGACGGCTACGGTTTGCGCCACCGTGTCGGCATTCGTATTGAGCAGGCCTTCGCCTTCGGCATCGGCCGTAATCGGCGCGACGACCGGCGTATAGCCGGCGTCGATCAGCATGCGGGCCGCATCGAGCCCGAACCGGTCGGGCAGCGGATCGCCGACGAAACCGTAATCGACCGGCTCCGGACTGCGCCGCCGCGACAGGATCAGCCCCCCGTCGGCACCGCACAGGCCGAACGCCCGGCAGCCGGCCGTTCGTAACTTGTCGACGATCGTCTTGTTGACAAGTCCGGCATAGACCATCGTCACGACCTTCAGCGTCTCGGCATCCGTCACACGGCGTCCTTCGATCATCCGGGCCTCGATACCGAGCGCACGGCCGATGCTCGTAGCGATTTTTCCTCCGCCGTGAACCAGTATCTTCGGTCCGTCCAGCGAGGCGAAATCGCGCAGGAAAGCATCGAGCTTTTCGAGGTTATCGACAACGTTGCCGCCTATTTTAACAACTTTCAACATTTTTTCAACAGCTTGTCGTCAACAACTTTCTCAACGCCTCGAGCAGCCGGTCGGCATGCTCGCGTCCGATATTGAGCGCCGGAAGCAGGCGGAACGTATTCTTGTCGCCCGACGAGCCGACGAAAATCTTCTCGTCGAACAGCAGCTTGCGACGCAACGGAGCCGCATCCTCGAACAACTCGACGCCGATCATCAGCCCTCGGCCGCGTACTTCCTTGACACGAGGCAGCTTTTTCAACTCTCCGATCAGGTAGTCTCCCAGCTCGCGGGCATGATCGACCAGCCGGTCGGCAGCCATCACGTCGGCCACGGCGATCGCGGCCGCGCAGGCCAGATGATTGCCGCCGAACGTCGTGCCGAGCATGCCGAACTTCGGAGCGATATGCGGCGCGATCGATATGGCGCCGATCGGGAAACCGTTGCCGAGGCCTTTGGCCATCGTATAGATATCGGCGTCCACGCCGGCCCAGTCGGCGGCGTAGTACTTGCCGCTACGTCCGCAACCGCACTGGACCTCGTCGGCGATGTACAGAGCGCCGTAGCGGTCGCACAGCGAGCGGATCTTGCGAACGAACCCTTCGCCGGCCATCCGAACGCCCCCTACGCCCTGAATATTCTCGATAATCACCGACGAAACGTCCCCGCCCTCGAAAGCGGCCTCGAGCGCCGCCTCGTCGTTGAGAGGAACGAACACGACATGGTCCGTCCGGTTGACCGGGGCCACGATCGACGGATTGTCGGTCGCCGCGACGGCCAGCGAGGTGCGGCCGTGAAAAGCGCCTTTCATCGCGATCACCTTGCTTTTGCCTGTGACGAAGGAAGCGAGCTTCATCGCATTTTCGTTGGCCTCGGCTCCCGAATTGCACAGGAAAAGCTGGTAATCCCGCTTGCCGGACAGTTCGCCCAGCTTCGAGGCCAGCTCGCGCTGCTGATCGATGATGACCGAATTGGAATAGAAACCGATATGCTTCAACTGGTCGATCACTTTTTCCACGTAGTGCGGATGGGTATGGCCGATCGAGATGACGGCATGTCCACCGTACATATCGAGATAACGGGTTCCCTTGTCGTCCCACACGTACGAGCCCTCGGCCCGGACGATATCGATATCCCACAACGGGTAAACTTTGAACAAATCCATAACTGACATTTTTTCGGGCGGTCTCGCGCCCGGTTCGACTCCTTTGCGGCCGCAAGCGCGGCCCCGGCCTTCCGCGAACGGGCCGGCCGTTTTTCCTTGATTCACATCCGTCCGCAGGAGAAAGCTCCGACGTGTCGGAAGCCCGTCGCAGGGATTCCCTGCCAAACCGGCCCGCAGACCGGCCCCGGCTTTCGCCGTCCGGCCGCAAACGCAAGCCCTTCGCCGCTTCCGAATCGCTCTTACCCGCACGAAAGAAACGTCCCTCGCACGGAGATTCGCAAACCCGCGCAGCCCGGACTACTTGCGACTTCCGTCCGAGGCGATTCTCCGCTGCCGGCGGACGTCCAACCTTCCGGCCCCCGGGCAGGCATGCCTCAGAACGCCACCGGCTTCAGACGCAGTCCCGCGCGCTCGTCGAGGCCGAACATCAGGTTCATGTTCTGCACGGCCTGTCCCGAAGCGCCCTTGAGCAAGTTGTCGATCGCGCTGACGACAAGCAGCTTGTCCCCATGCTTCTCGACCGAGAGCACGCACTTGGACGTATTGACGACCTGCTTGAGGCAGACGGACCGGTCGCTGACGAAGGTCAGCGCGGCATCGGCATAGTAATCCTCGTACAACTTGCGGGCCCGCTCCTCCGACAGATCGCAGTCGGTGTAGATCGACGCGATGATGCCGCGCGCGAAGTCGCCCCGATACGGTACGAAATCGATCTCGCCCGAGAACGAGGGCATCAGACTGCGGACGCTCTCGCCTATCTCGTTCAGATGCTGGTGCGTGAACGCCTTGTACACGGACAGATTGTTGACCCGCTGGCTGAAATGCGAGGTCGGAGCGAGTTTCTGCCCCGCTCCGGTCGAACCGGTCAGGGCCGTCACATGCACGTCCGAACGGAGCAGCCCGGCCGCAGCCAGCGGCAGCATGCCCAATTGCAGGCAGGTCGCGAAACAACCCGGATTGGCGATATTGCGCGCCGAGCGTATCCGCTCGCGGTTCATCTCGGGCAGGCCGTAAACGAACCGACGGCCGCCGATGGACGACGAGGCCGACAAGCGGAAATCCTGACTCAGATCGATCACGCGCACCGAATCGGGAAGCGGCGTCGCCTCTAGAAACTTACGCGCGTCCCCGTGCCCGACGCACAGCAGCAGCGCGTCCACGTCGGTACGCAGCTCGCCCGTGAAGCGCATATCCGTTTCGCCGAGCAGATCGACATGCACGTCGCACAGGCGATTGCCCGCGTTGCTGTTGCTGTGAACGAATACCAACTCGGCTTCAGGATGGTTCAGCAGGATACGGATGGCCTCGCCGCCCGTGTATCCCGCGCCTCCGATAATGCCAACTCTTACCATATCAATGATTTTCGACGGTTTTGGAGAATACGTTGATCACGATTACGCCGGCTATGATCAGCGCCATGCCGACGATCGCCCCCATATCGAGCCTCTGCCCGAACAGCAGCGCGGCGGCCAGCGACACGAGCACGATACCCACGCCGCACCAGATCGCATACGCAACGCCCACCGGCATCTCGCGGAGCGTCAGGCTCAGACAGTAGAACGCGACGAGGTAACCCGCGACGGTCAGCAGCGACGGCCCGAGCCGCGTGAACGAGTGCGACGCCTTGAGCGCGCTGGTCGCCACGACTTCCGTCAGGATCGCGATCAACAGACAGACCCACTTCATGCTACAGCTTCTCCTTGTTGACCTGATAGTAAATCTTATTCTGGTTGCCGAAAATCCGGCCGAAGCCCTTCACGTCCTCGCTCGTCCAGTCGCTCATCGTCTCGCCGTAGGCGCCGAAGCGGTTGCTCATCAGATCGTGCGGGCTGTCGATACCGACGACTACGAAGCGGTAGGGGTGCAGATCGACGTACACGTCGCCGCTGACGGTCCGCTGGCTGCTCTCGAGCATGGCCTCCATGTCGCGCATGACCGGATCGTAATACTGTCCTTCGTGCAGATGATTGCCGTAGAAGGCCGAAATCTGGTCCTTCCAGAAAAGCTGCCATTTCGTCAGCGTATGCTTTTCGAGCATATGGTGCGCCTTGATGATGACCATCGGGGCGGCCGCTTCGAAGCCGACGCGTCCCTTGATGCCGATGATCGTATCGCCTACGTGCATGTCGCGGCCGACCGCATAGCGCGAAGCAACGGCTTGCAACGCCTGAATCGCGGCGATCCGGTCGTCGTAACGCTTACCGTCCAGCGCGACGAATTCGCCCCGCTCGAAAGTCAGCGTCACACGACGGGGTTCGGTCTCTTTCAGTTGCGACGGATAGGCCTCCTCGGGCAGCGTCTCGCTGGAGGTAAGCGTCTCCTTGCCGCCTACGGACGTACCCCAGATACCCTGATTGATCGAGTATTCGGCCTTCTTGAAATCGAAATCGACTCCGTGACTGCGCAGGTACTCGATTTCTTCCTCGCGGCTCAGGCGCTTCTCGCGGATTAACGCGATCACTTCGATTTCGGGCGCTACGATATTGAATATCATGTCGAAGCGCACCTGATCGTTACCTGCCCCGGTGCTGCCGTGGCACAGGTAGTCGGCTCCGATCTCGCGGGCATAGCGGGCGATAGCCGTCGCCTGAGAGATCCGCTCGGAACTGACCGAAATCGGATAGGTCGAGTTCTTGAGCACATTGCCGAAGATCATGTACTTGATCGCGTGCTGGTAATAATCCTGCGTTACGTCGAGCGCGACGTAGCTCTTGACGCCCAAGGCGTACGCCCGCTTTTCGATCCGGGCCAGCTCCTCGGCCGAGAAGCCGCCGGTGTTCGCCAAAGCCGCGTGAACCTCGAGTCCCATTTCTTTAGCCAGATAGATAGCGCAGTAAGAGGTGTCGAGACCGCCGCTAAAGGCCAATACTACTTTTTTCATTTTCTCTTTTTCGTTTTTGTTTGATTAAACCGAAGGAGGAGCACCTGAATATTTCTTCTCTTTCCGAAACTCGTCTACTTCTCGAGCAGGCCCTTGTCGATGGGTACTTTCACCGTGTCGTGCTCGGGATCGAACAGCATGGCCGTACAGAGGCAGTTCTTACGCTGCTTGCTCTGCAGGATCGGGTAGTTGACGCAGCTCTGGCAGCCGACCCAAAACTGGTCGTCGTCGGTCAGCTCCGAATAGGTGACGGGCCGGTAGCCCAGCTCGGAGTTGATCTTCATCACCGCCAGACCGGTCGTCAGGCCGAACAGTTTCGAGCCCGGGAACTTCTTCAGCGACAAGAAGAACGTCTTGGTCTTGATCGCTTTCGCAAGCCCCAGCTTGCGGAACTTCGGATTGATGATCAGACCCGAGTTGGCCACATACCCGCCGTGTCCCCACGACTCGATGTAGCTGAACCCGGCCCAGGTCCCGTCCTTGTGGAAAGCGATTACGGCCTTCCCCTCGCGCATCTTGCGCGACACGTAATCGGCCGTGCGCTTGGCAATACCCGTACCGCGCGCCTTGGCCGACTCGGCCATTTCGTCGCAGATAGCCTGAGCGAAGCGGGTGTGCTCCTCTGTGGCTACCAAAACATCAAAATCATCGATTGTCATTTCACCAGCTAAAAATTTAAACGACAAATTAGCGGCGGTATCCGGCCGCCTTTTTCCAATGGATTACAATCTGCAAAAGTATTAAAAAAAGACCGGAAGCGGATAAAAATAACAGGAAAATAATTTTTTAACGCGCGCGGCATCCCCGACTCCTTTACCATCCAGTCGAATCCATCTGGGCAGGAACATATCCGGCGCGCCGCATCCGACTCCCCCGAGATACGACTTCGCGGGAAACGGGAACACGATTCCCCGGACAAGCGGCGAATGCCCGTATATATAGCGGCGGGAAAAGCGAAGGGAAGGCCCGAAAGCCTTCCCTTTCACGGATTCACGGAACGAATCCGGCTAATACCTGTCGCACTTGATTTCGAAAAGCGCCTGAGGATGCTGGCAGACCGGACACCGGTTGGGCGCTTTCTTACCTATATATATGTGCCCGCATTCCATGCAGCGCCAAACGGTGTCTTCCTCCTTGACGAAAATGTGCCCGTCCTTCATCGTGTCGTACAGGCCGCGAAACCGTTCCATGTGCGTGCGCTCGATCTCGGCGATCATAGCGAACTGTCTCGCGATCTCGGAAAATCCTTCCTGCTTGGCGACTTCGCTATAGGCCGGATAGAGATTCTGCCACTCGTCGTACTCGCCCTGAGCGGCCTCGTCGAGATTCTCGAGCGTCGTACCGATCACGCCGGCGGGATACGATGCCGTGATCTCCACCATGCCGCCCTGCAGAAACTCGAAATAGATTTTCCCGTGCCTCAGCTCGTTATGCACCGTCTCGTCGAAAAAGCAGGCTACTTTCTCGAATCCGTCCTTGCGCGCCTGTTTGGCGTACATGCGATAGCGGGCGGCAGCCTGAGACTCGCCGGCAAAGGCTTTCAGCAGATTTTGCTCGGTCAGGCTCCCCTTCAGATCGATTTTTTCCATAGTCAGTCAAGAATTTGATTAAAAATTATTTATATTGGCAAACCCTGCAATTGGTATTAAATTTGTTTGGGTTTCCCGAAACCATTCAAGCATTCACCCATGACGTCACTTATTAACATTTTACTGATCATGACACACACCTTACCACAGCTTCCCTATGCGGAAGACGCGCTGGCTCCGAGGATGAGCAAGGAGACCATCGAGTACCACCACGGCAAGCACCAGCGTACTTACGTGGACAACCTGAACAAGCTGATTGCCGGCACGCCTTACGAAAACATGTCGCTGGAGGAGATTATCGTCCGTGCCGACGGTCCGATTTTCAACAATGCGGCTCAAGACTGGAATCATACGTTTTTCTTTTTCACGCTATCACCCACTCCAAAATCGATGCCAAGCGGTCCGCTGGCCGAGGCGATCGACCGAGATTTCGGTTCTTTCGACGCTTTCAAAGAGCAGTTCACGTCGGCCGCCGCCGCGCTGTTCGGCTCGGGCTGGACATGGCTTGTCAAAGACCGGGACGGGAAGCTGTCGATCCGGCCGATGCCCAATGCGGGCAATCCGCTGCGCGACGGACTGACGCCGCTGCTGACCGTCGACGTGTGGGAACATGCCTACTACATCGACTACCGGAACCGGCGGGCCGAGTTCCTGAAAAACTTCTGGGACCTGATCGACTGGAAAACAGTCGAAGAACGGTTCGCAAAATAGAATCCCGGCCAACCGAGACACAGCGGCCCGGCGCAGTTGCGCCGGGCCGCGTCTTTTCCGGTTTCGCAAACCTGAAAGACGATCTTTCTCTGAACAAGCCGACAGACAAAAAGCGAAACGTTTCTTGTATGAAGATTTCTTCGCTACTCGGGCATATCCTTACTTACAGCCAAATCCGACCACCTTCTCCGGCCGACCGAACCGACACGCGAGATACAACAGCTCCTTTCGAGAAACATTTCTCTTCGGCATTGATCTACCGGAACGGACAATAAGAAGACTTTGAGCCTGGCCGACAGCGCAACTTTTCCTAAGAACCGTTCCGAACCGTGAGTTGCCACACGGGCCCCGCAAGCGACCGAAACCCGCGCGCAGCGGAATCCATGCGCCCCGACAAGACAATTCCTTCGCAGGCCGGAGATGACAAGCGCTTGCAGCCGACGATACCCGTCGCAAAAAAGGAAAGCCATAAACAGGCATCCCCGTAGCGCCCCCGGCGTTTACGATTTCTTTCCCTTCCTTTTCGGATTGGCGGGAAACCAGCCCTTGGCCACCCGCTCGCGCTGCTCGAACAGTTCCTTGATCGTCCATAACGACGAAAAGGCGAATACCCCCGCCAACGCGGCCAGAAGCACGTTGTCGGTCAACAGCGAAACGGCCATGCCACCCAAGCCGAGCAACAGAAAAACCCACCAGCATCGCGTTCCCCAGTAATACTCCGCCTTGACGACGACGGGGTGGAACAGGCCGATAATCAAAAACGTACAGACACCTATAAACAAGCCCAGCAGGCGGTACTCGATCAGAAACTCCATCATTTTTCAGTCGTTTTAATGTTCTCATACAGAAACCGGGCCGTCTGCGGACGGCCCGGTCTTTCCGAAAACCGTCCTGCGGACCGCTCGCGCCCACGCGGCGACGGAGGACTTCCGACAAATGCCGGCGCCAACAGCCGGCGGAACCGGCCCGGCCCGATTATATCCCGGACTCCCGACGCCATAGCGACCGCAGCAAACCGGGAAACGACGGACCGACATCCGGAACGCTCCCGCTTTCTATTCCGGCCGGTCTGAAAAGGACGCCGGCCGAAGGGGAAAACGGCGAGCACGGACGAAACAAGCCGGGCGCGCTACAGATTCCTTTGCACGAACTCGATGCAGCGCTCCATCAGGTGATGGCGCGACGGACCCATTCCGTGATTCCGGTCGGGATAGACGTAGAGCTCGAAGGGCTTGTCGTACTCGACGAGTTTGGTAATCATCTCGTACGTATTTTGAATATGCACGTTGTCGTCGCCCGTACCGTGCGCGATCAGCAGCTTACCCTTCAGGCGGTCGGCGAAATGAATCGGCGAGTTGTCGTCGTATCCCGACGGGTTATCCTGAGGCAGGCCGTTGTAGATCTCGGTGTAAATCGTATCGTAGAACCTCCATGACGTGACGGGAGCGACGGCGATCGCGGCACGGAACACGTCGTTACCCTTCAGAATGCAGTTCAGCGCCATGAAACCGCCGTAGCTCCAGCCGTAGATACCGATGCGGTCCGGATCGACGTAAGGCAGCGAGGCGAGGTAGCGAGCGGCCTCGATCTGGTCGACCGTCTCGTATTTTCCCAACTCGCCGTAGGTGCACTTTTTGAACTCCTCGCCGCGGAAACCCGTTCCGCGTCCGTCGACGCAGGCTACGATATATCCCTGCTGCACGAGCACGTCTTCCCAGCCGATCGTCCAGCGGTCGGCCGCCTGCTGCGAGCCGGGGCCGCTGTACTGAGTCATCAGCACCGGATACCGGCGCGACGAGACGAAGCCGTTCGGGCGGACCATGTAACCGTTCAACTCCACTCCTTCGGAAGTGGCGAACCGGAAAAACTCCTTGACGGGCACCTGCAACTCGTCGAGCTTGGCCCGCAGCGCCGCATTGTCCTCCAGCGTACGCACCAAACGCCCGTCCGAGCGGTGCAGCGTCACCCGGTTGGGCGTCCGCACGTTCGAGAAATAGCTGATAAAATAGCGGAATCCGCGCGAAGGGGCGATCCGGTACGTCCCGTCGCCGCCGGTCAGCCGCCGCTTGCCGCGGCCGTCGAGCCGGACGGTATACAGGTCGCGCCGCAGCGGCGACGTCTCGGTGGAGAGATAATATACCCGGTCGCCCTCGATGCCGAGCAGCTCGGTCACTTCCCACTCGCCCGACGTGATCCGGCCGAGCAGCCCTTCCGAAACGCTGTATAAGTAAAGATGCATGAATCCGTCCCGCTCGCTGCGGACGACGAAGCGGTCGCCGTCGGGAAGGAAAGTCACGGTCCGCCCGTCTACCCGTTCGACATAGCGGTCGTTGCGCTCGTCGTACACGACGCGGGACGCTCCCGACGAATCGCACAACAACACTTCGAAATGGTTCTGCAGACGGTTCAGCCGATAAAAGCCCAACTGCCCCGTCGGGGTCCAGAACAGACGAGGAATGTACTGGTCGGTCTGCTCCCCCGTATCCATCCGTACCATACTCCCGTCCGCCGCATCGCAGCAATAAAGCTCCACGACCGAATTCTGCTCGCCGGCCTTCGGATATTTGAACGTATAGTTCTCGGGATAGAGCCCGCCGGCGAAGCGGTTCATGTTATACTGCTTCACGCGGCTCTCGTCGAACCGCAGGTAGGCTATCTTCCTGCCGTCGGGCGACCAGGCGAACGCCCGCGCGAACGAAAACTCCTCCTCGTAGACCCAATCGGGCAAGCCGTTGATAATATGGTTGAACCGGCCGTCGAAGGTCAGCTGCCGCTCCGATCCGGCCGTCGGATCGGCGACGAACAGGTTGCCTCCGCGCACGAAAGCCACCCGGCTGCCGTCGGGCGAAAACTGCGCCTGCTGCTGCGGCCCGCCCTGCGAAAGTCGCCGCAGCGATCCGTCCTGCCTGTCGTAAATCCAGTACTCGGCGGTAAACGAATGCCGGTAAATCGGCTCGACGTCCGTGGTCAGCAGCAACCGTCTTTCGTCCGCGCTCAGGACGTAATCCGTAAACTCGATCCGGGGCTCGGCGGCCGAAGCGTCGAACAGGACGCCCGCCGGCTCGCCGGTGCGGTACGAGAAGCATAGCACGCGGCCGTCGCTCATCGTCGTGTAGCGCTCGCCGTCGGAAAGGCTGCGCACGCCGCTCACGGTCTTCTGCTCGAACGTCCCGTCGCGCAGGGCGGAGTAATCGAAGGCGGGTCGCGCCGAAACGGTTATCGTATTCAAGGTGCAGAGTGCAAAAAAAACAGTCAGTAAATTCCGCATGGTATCTTCATAATATTATGCAGGTTCGGCCGGCGACGATCGCTCAGCAGGCTTTCAGGCTCAGGTCCAGACTCTTGATCTGGTGCGTCAGAGCTCCTACCGAAATAAAGTCGACGCCGCAGGCGGCGTACTCGCGCAAATTATCGAGCGTGATGCCACCTGAGGACTCGACCTCGCAGCGGCCCGCGATCAGTTCGACAGCCTCGCGCGTGAGAGCGGGCGTGAAATTGTCGAGCATGATGCGGTCGACGCCGTCGAGGCGGAGCACCTCGCGGACATCGTCCAGCGAGCGGACTTCGACCTCGATCGGAATCCGCTTGCCCTTGGCTTCGAGGTAGACCTTCGTCTGTTCGACGGCAGCCGTGATGCCGCCCGCGAAATCGATGTGGTTGTCTTTCAGAATCACCATATCGAACAGGCCCATGCGGTGATTCTCGCCTCCGCCCAGCTTGACCGCCATTTTGTCCAGTACGCGCATGCCGGGCGTCGTCTTGCGCGTATCCAGAACGCGAGTCTTCAGGCCCTCCAGCTCTTTCACGTAGCGCGCGGTTTGCGTCGCCACGCCGCTCATGCGCTGCATGATGTTGAGCAGAATGCGCTCGGCCTGCAACAGCGAGACCACGCGTCCCTCGACATAAAAGGCGACATCGCCCGGCCGCACATGCGCGCCGTCCTCGATCCGCTTGTCGAACGCCACGTCCGGATCGAGCCGGCGGAGCACCATCTCGGCCACCTCGACTCCGGCCAGAACGCCCTCCTGCTTGACAAGCAGCTTCATACGTCCCCGCTCGTCGGGAGGGATGCACGCAAGCGACGAATGGTCTCCGTCGCCTATATCCTCGCGGATAGCCAGTTCGATCAGATCGTTCGTAAAAGGTATATACTCCGGTTTCATACTTTCTTTCCAATTTTTACCGTTCGTGCATACGAACGTCGCAAAGTTACAAAAAACCGCGGATTTCGCTGCGACAGTACGCCGGACGGAGAAAAAAGGAAGCAAAATTTTTACGCTTTTTTGTAAAAATTTCTACCTTTGCCGTATAAAATTAACACGACGACATTTCCGGAAGGTTAGTCGTAGTGTTCTTTTTGCAAGTAAGCGACTGTATATCATACAAATGATGCGTCCAATGCAGAATTGAGCGTCATAGGGCGCACGGCAAAAGGCGTTCAAAAACGAAAACATTTGCTTATTTTGCGAAAATCGAAGAGGAGCACGAAGAAAAAACGAAAATCATGAAAGATCTCAGAAGCGGCACTACGACGCAGGGGCGCAAAATGGCCGGGGCAAGAAGCCTATGGCGAGCGAACGGAATGAAAGACGAGCAGATAGGCCAGCCGGTGATTGCCGTCGTCAACTCGTTTACGCAGTTCGTGCCCGGGCATGTGCACCTTCACGAGATCGGGCAGCAAGTCAAGCAATGGATCGAACGCGAAGGCTGCTTCGCCGCCGAATTCAACACGATCGCCATCGACGACGGCATCGCCATGGGTCACGACGGCATGCTCTACTCGCTGCCGTCGCGCGACCTGATCGCCGACAGCGTCGAGTACATGTGCAACGCGCACAAGGTGGACGCGATGGTCTGCATATCGAACTGCGACAAGATCACGCCGGGCATGCTGATGGCCGCCATGCGGCTGAACATACCGACCGTTTTCGTCTCGGGCGGGCCGATGGAGGCGGGACGCATGGGCGAGAGCAGCTACGACCTGATCGACGTGATGGTCAAGGGAGCCGACGCGAGCTATCCGGACAAGGAGCTCGACGCGCTGGAGCATGCGGCCTGCCCTACCTGCGGGTCGTGCTCGGGTATGTTCACGGCCAACTCGATGAACTGCCTGACCGAAGCGCTCGGGCTGTCGCTGCCGGGCAACGGCACGGTCTTGGCGACGCACGAGGCGCGCACGGAGCTGTTCCGCAAGGCGGCCAAGCTGATCGTGAAAAACGCGCGGGAATACTATTTCGACGACAACGACGCGGTGCTGCCGCGCTCGATCGCCACGCGGGCGGCCTTTCTGAACGCCATGTCGATGGACATCGCCATGGGCGGCTCGTCGAACACGGTGCTGCACCTGCTGGCCGTCGCTCAGGAGGCGGGCGTGGACTTCACGATGAGCGACATCGACCGCCTGTCGCGCCGCATCCCCGTCATCTGCAAGGTAGCGCCCAACTCGCATTACCACATACAGGACGTCAACCGGGCCGGAGGCATTCTCTCCATCTTGGGCGAACTGAACCGGGGGGGACTGATCGACACGGCGGTCGGACGAGTGGACTGCGCGACGCTCGCCGAAGCGATCCGACTGAACGACCTGCGAAGTCCCGACGTGTCCGTCGAAGCGAAAGTCCGCGCACGGGTCGCGCCGGCCGAAAAGCATAACCTGAAGCTCGGCTCGCAGAACGCCACCTATCCGTCGGCCGATCTGGACCGGGAAAAAGGCTGCATACGCGACTTGGAGCATCCTTACCTGAAGGACGGCGGTCTGGCCGTGCTGTTCGGCAATATCGCCCGCAACGGCTGCATCGTCAAGACGGCAGGCGTCGACGAGTCGATCCTCCGCTTCGAGGGGAAAGCTCGCGTGTTCGAGTCGCAGGAATCCGCCTGCGCCGGCATTCTGGGCGGAAAGGTAAACGCCGGAGACGTCGTCATCATCCGCTACGAGGGTCCCAAGGGCGGTCCCGGCATGCAGGAAATGCTCTACCCGACCTCGTATCTGAAAAGCGTCCGGCTCGACAAGGCCTGCGCGCTGGTGACCGACGGACGATTCTCGGGCGGCACGTCCGGACTGTCGATCGGACACGTATCGCCCGAAGCGGCGGCCGGAGGCGACATCGCGCTGGTACGGGACGACGACCGGATCGTCATCGACATACCGAACCGCACGATCGACGTCGTGCTGCCCGAAGGCGAACTGGACCGCCGCCGCGAGGCGATCGTCCGCTTCGAACCCGTCGGGCGCAACCGAGTCGTCAGCCGGGCCCTGAAGGCCTATGCGTCGATGGTCACGTCGGCCGACCGGGGCGGAGTGCGCGAAGACATCTGACAAAAGACCATTCCACGTTCTATCCGAGCGCCGGACATCCGAGGACGACCGCCGTCCCCGACGGCTCCGCCAGCGGGCGGACGTCCGACGCCGTCAAAACCGATTGACTTATGGCTAACAAGCAAAAAATAAAGGGAGCGGAAGCGCTGCTGCTGTCGCTCATCGCCGAGGGAACCGATACGATCTTCGGTTATCCCGGCGGACAGGTCATTCCGATCTACGATCATCTGTACCATCATACCGACCGGCTGCACCACATCCTGACGCGTCACGAACAGGGCGCCGTACACGCGGCGCAAGGCTACGCCCGTGCGACAGGCAAGGTGGGCGTCTGTCTGGCCACCTCCGGTCCCGGCGCGACGAATCTCGTCACCGGAATAGCCGATGCGATGCTCGACTCGACGCCGATCATCTGCATCACGGGGCAGGTTCCCGCCGCACTGCTCGGCACGGACGCGTTTCAGGAGGCCGACACGATCAGCATGACGATGCCCATCTCGAAATGGAACTATCAGGTCACCAAGGCTTCCGAGATTCCGAGAGCGATCGCGCGGGCTTATTACATCGCACGGACCGGCCGGCCGGGCCCCGTCGTGATCGATATCTCGAAAAACGCTCAGGTCGAAGAGTTTGACTTCAGCTACAAACCGTGCATCTACCTGCGCAGCTATCATCCGAAACCGGAACTGGACAAGCAAGCCGTCGCCCGGGCCGTCGAAATGCTCAATGCGTCGGAAAAGCCGCTGATTCTGGTCGGACAGGGCGTCAAGCTCGCCGGAGCCGAACGCCGGCTCGTCGAGCTGGCCGAGGCGGCCGGCGCGCCGATGGCCTCAACGCTGATGGGCATTTCGGCCGTGCCGAGCGGGCACCCGCTGTTCGTCGGCAATTTGGGCATGCACGGCAACATCGCCGCGAACGAGATGACACAGCAGAGCGACCTGATTCTGGCCGTCGGCATGCGCTTCAGCGACCGTGTGACGGGCGACGTGAAAAACTACGCCCCGCACGCGAAGATCATCCACATCGACATCGACTCGGCCGAGCTGGGCAAGAATCTACCCGTCGAGCTGCCGATCCATGCCGACGCGGGCGAAGCGCTCGAGGCGATGAAATCGGGCATCCGGCACAAGGACCGCTCAGCGTGGATCGACGTGGCCAAAGGCTGCGACCGGCGCGAATACGAGGAAGTCGTCCGCCCGAGCAGCGACCCGCAAGGGCGGTTTATCTCGATGTACGACGCGATCAGCACGCTGGCCGAGGTCGAGAAGGGCGACGCGGTGATCGTCACGGACGTCGGCCAGAATCAGATGTTCAGCGCCCGCTACTCGAAATTCAACTCGACGCGCAGTTTCATCACCTCCGGAGGGCTCGGCACGATGGGCTTCGGCCTGCCGGCCGCGCTGGGGGCCAAGCTCGGCGTGCCCGACCGCGAGGTCGTCTGCGTGATGGGCGACGGAGGTTTCCAGATGACGATGCAGGAACTGGGCACGATCATGCAGAACCGCATCGGCGTCAAGATGATCGTGCTGAACAACTCGTATCTGGGCATGGTGCGCCAATGGCAGCAACTCTTTTTCGGGAAGCGTTACTCGTTCACGCATATCGAAAGCCCCGACCTGACGCTGATCGCCGCGGCCTACGGCATCCCGAACCGCCGGGTCACCGAGCCCGGACAGCTCAGGGAGGCCATCGAGGAACTGGCCGCCGCGCCGGGAGCCTACCTGCTCGAGGTGGCCGTGCTCCCCGAGGAAAACGTATTCCCGATGGTACCGGCCGGCGCCTCGCTGTCGGACATCATTTGCACGGACTAAAAACGAACCGACTATGACCAAGGAATATATCGTCATCGCCTTCACCGAAAACCAGATCGGAGTGCTCAACCGCATCACAGCCCTCTATCTGAGGCGGAAAATCAACATCGAAAGCCTGAAAGTGTCCGAATCTTCGATCCGGGGTATCAGCATGTTCGTCATCTCGGCCTTCACGACCCGCGAGACGATCGACAAGCTCGTCAAACAGCTTCGCAACATCATCGACGTGATTCAGGTCGAGTATTACTCGAACGAAGAACTGATCACGCAGGAAATCGCGCTGTACAAGATCACGTCGAAGATTTTCCGCGAGAGCGGCACGGTCGACCGGATCGTCCGCGAGTGGAACGCTCGCATCATCGAGATGAACCCGCAATACGTCGTCGTCGAGAAAACCGGAACGCGGGAAGACATCGACGCGATGCGCTCCGAGTTGGAGCAACAGCAGCTGCTCACCGAGTTCACCCGCTCGGGAACCGTCGTGCTGCACCGCGACTCGGTCGAAGACAAGCTGCAGGCCAATCTGTAACGGAAACAACAACGAAACACGAATATCGGATTTAAAACCAGAGAATCATGGCAAAAATGAATTTCGGAGGAGTCATCGAGAACGTGATCACGCGCGAAGAATTCCCCCTGAGCAAAGCGCTCGAAACCCTCAAAGACGAAACGATAGCCGTCATCGGATACGGCGTGCAGGGCCCCGGCCAGTCGCTGAACCTGAAGGATAACGGGTTCAACGTGATCGTCGGCCAGCGCAAGAACTCCAAGACATGGGACAAGGCCGTAGCCGACGGCTGGGTCCCGGGCAAGACGCTGTTCGAGATCGAGGAGGCGTGCGAGCGCGCGACGATTATCCAATATCTGCTCTCCGACGCCGCCCAGATCGCCGTATGGCCTTCGGTCAAGAAACACCTGACCCCGGGCAAGGCGCTCTATTTCTCGCACGGTTTCGGCGCCACCTATTCGGACCGCACGGGCATCGTGCCGCCCAAAGACATCGACGTAATCATGATCGCCCCCAAGGGCTCGGGCACCTCGCTGCGCCGACTGTTCCTCGAGGGACGGGGACTGAACTCGAGCTACGCCGTAATGCAGGACGCTACGGGACGGGCGATGGACCGCGTGATCGCGCTGGGCATCGGCGTAGGATCGGGCTATCTGTTCGAGACGACGTTCAAGCGCGAGGTATATTCCGACCTGACCGGCGAGCGGGGCACGCTGATGGGCGCTATTCAGGGTATTTTCGCCGCACAGTACCAGGTGCTGCGCGAGAACGGCCATACGCCGTCGGAAGCCTTCAACGAGACGGTCGAGGAACTGACCCAAAGTCTGATGCCGCTGGTCGGCGAGAACGGTATGGACTGGATGTACGCCAACTGCTCGACGACGGCTCAGCGGGGCGCGCTCGACTGGTGGAAGCCTTTCCGCGATGCGACGCTGCCGGTATTCAAGAAGCTCTATGCCGAAGTGGCCGCAGGCAACGAGGCTCAGCGTTCGATCGACTCGAACAGCAAACCCGACTATCGCGAGAAGTTGAACGAGGAGCTCAAGGAAATGCGCGAGAGCGAAATGTGGCAGGCCGGCGCTACGGTGCGCAGCCTGCGTCCCGAAAGGAACAAATAGCATCGTTTCTACATATCCCAAACCGCTCCTTCCGGGAAAGCGGTCGAACAGTGCAACAAGTTACGATAACTTGTTGCACTGTTCATGTAGATGAGTGACGAATCCTACTTATCGGCAGATCGATTCTTCGGATCGATCTGCCGAGTCGCTTTCGCGGATTTTTCCCTTTCGTTCGGGCAAGGCCGCATGGGCAAGGCCCAGTACGGCCTGAACGGAAAAGACAGGGAAAACTTTCGGGCCATTCGGAAAGAAACGACTTCCTCCTTGCCGAAGGGTCTGCCCGTCGTCGCAACGAACGGAAAAGAACGAGCGCGACACGGTAGCTCAACCAATCGTTCTGCCGGTTTCGCGCACGAACGCCCCGCCGAGCCTCGAAATTACAGAACAAAAAAAGGTCCGGGCCGGCTGTCATAGAAGCGATAGGCCGGAAGGGGAAGTCATGCTTTATCTTTGCCGTCGGCCTTGCATTTCAACCGGAATTGGCTAACTTTGATATCAAACCGTCCGACCATGATACGCACGCTGACGACCCTGGTCGTCCTTCTTTCCGCCGCAACCGGCCTGTCCGCAGGAAACCCGCCGGAATGGGAACGGCCCGAACAGGCCGAATTCCCTGTCGTTCAAGGACAGGGATGGACTCGGGAACTGGGCGGAAGCTACCGGAGATTGCCCGACCGGGCCGAGGTTCTCGTACCGCCGGCCGTATGGAAACTATCCGCTCACTCGGCCGGAGAGGCCCTCCATTTCGTCACGAACTCGCCCGAAATCCGCGTACGTTACGGGGTGAAAGGTCCCGTGGACATGAGCCATATGCCCGCTACGGGCGTATCGGGCATCGACCTGTACCAAATAGACAACGACGGAACATGGCTGTTCGTTCCGCGCCTGACCGACCGGACATTCTCCGATACGGTGAGCTATCGGTTCTGCCCGGTGCCGGGCGAAGGATACGATCGGCTGGGATACGAATTCCGGCTCTACCTTCCGCTCTACAACGAAGTCGAATGGATCGAAGTGGGCATCGATTCGGCTGCCCGGTTCGAATGGCTGCCCCTAAGGGAAGAACGGCCCGTCGTGGCATACGGCACCTCCATTCTGCAAGGCGGATGCGCCTCGCGTCCCGGCATGGCATGGACCAACATCCTGTCGAGAAAGATCGACCGGACCGTCATGAATTTCGGATTCTCGGGCAGCGGAAGGATGGAACGGGAAACGGTGGAGCTGATCGCCGAAAACGACGCGAAAGCATGGATCATCGACTGCGTACCCAACATGAACCATCTCGAGGACTCGTTGTTCGAAGCCCGCTATCTCGAAGGCGTGCGGCTGATCCGCAACCGCAGCGAGGCGCCGATCCTGCTGGTCGAGAGCGCCACGGCATCGACGGGTTACGCCGATCAGGCCACTTTGCGCAAGAACCGGCTGTTGAAGTCCTGTTATGAAAAACTGATCGCCGAAAACACGAGAAACATTCACTACCTGAGCGCGGAACGGATCGCTCTGCCGGAAGAAGCCACCGTGGACGGAATTCATCCTACGGACTGGGGCATGGAAATCATCGCGACGGCCTACGAAACGAAGCTACGCGAAATACTGAAAGAGCCTCGGGGAGACTACCCGACCACCCGGGCCGTCACGCAGCGGCGCGAAGCAGCCGGATACGATTGGCAAGAGCGGCATCGGGAGTTGATCCGCGCAAACCGCAAGCAGAAACCGCATGCCGTACTGATCGGCAACTCGATTACCCATTACTGGGGAGGTACCGGCGGACGCTATCCGGAGAACGGCTCCCGCAGTTGGCAAAGAATCATGGCGCCGGCCGGTTTTCGCAACATGGGCTGCGGATGGGACCGGATCGAGAACATGCTGTGGCGAATCTACCACGACGAATTGGACTGCGGTACGATCGACCGGATCGTGCTGATGGCAGGTACGAACAACGTCGGCCGAGACGCGCCCGCCCAAATCGCCGCAGGCATCGCCCGCATGGTCGAAGCCGTTCGCTCCCGACAGCCGAAAGCCCGCATCAAGGTGATCGGCATTTTGCCCGCCGCCGGCCAGCAGGAACGGATCGCTGAAATCAACGACCGGATCGAGCAGGAGATCGGAAATCAGGGAATCGCCTGCTTTCAGGACGTCGGCATTTATCTGCTCGATCCCCGAACGGGACGCCTCGACGACAGGCTTTTTATGGATGGATTGCATCCCAACGAACGGGGCTACCGGAAAATCGCCCGAGCCATTGCGGAAATAACGGTTCCGGAAGCGAACACTCCGTAAAACGAGTTATTTTCATCATCCGGCGACCGGTACGGTCACACTCGCACACGCCGCCGCCGAAACAGGAACAGATAAGCAAACGGCAAATCATTTTCAATGACTTGCAACAAATAAGCCGAACGGAGCATCTTATAAGTAAGAATGACGCCCCCTATCGGCAAAACACAAAACGATGGATCCCAAAAAATCGACACCAGCTCAATCTGACAACAAAAGCAAGATTCTGATAACGATCCTTTTCATAGCGATTTTCATCGGAACGATTGTTTTTTCTTTGAGCATGTAGATTCCTGGGCCTACTGAATTCGCCGACCAAGCGAAGGAAAGGAGAAATGCCGACAGGAAGCTACCGTAATCAGATGTTTCCGCCATAACCCAGGGCAAAGCCGTCGTTACGAAAACCGGATTCGTATCCGAATCATTCTCTTTTCTCACACGGCAGGAGCGGACAGAAATCGCCCGAAACGTCCCGCCCCTGCATCGCGAAAACCTTCCTCGCAACGATCTTACCAATAGCGGACTCTCTTTCCGACCGCAAAAGCAGAAAAGGCGAAGACGGCCGGCACATCGGTCATACGACTTGAGAACGGGACAAACGCAACCGTGCGCCGCAGCCGAGAAGTTTCAAAGCAGCACGCGATATTCCGCTATTTTCGTAATTTTGCTCAGTCAAATAATCGCCAAAGCCATGGATTTCGGATTTCTGAGAATCGCCGCCGCCATACCTTCGGTCCAAGTCGCCGGATGCCGTCATAACGTCTCACGCATCGAAAAGCTGATCCGCCAGGCCGCCGGACGACAGGCGGCGCTCGTCGCTTTCCCGGAGCTCGCCGTAACGGGATATACTTGCGGAGACCTTTTCACCCAACGCGCGCTGCTCGACGGAGCGGAAAGCGCATTGGCCGATCTGCTGAAATCGACCTCCGACTGCCCGACGGTCTGCATTGCAGGCATGCCTGTGGCCGCGGGCAACCGACTCTACAATACGGCCGTCGTCTTCTGCCGGGGACGCGTGCTCGGAATCGTGCCGAAAACCTATCTTCCCAACTACGGCGAGTTTTACGAGAGCCGCTGGTTCGCATCGGGAACCGACTTCGACGGAGACAGCGCGACGCTATGCGGGCAGCGGGTTCCGATGTCGACGGGACTGCTTTTCGGAGATGACGCCCTCTGCTTCGGCATCGAACTGTGCGAAGACCTTTGGGTGCCCGTACCTCCCTCGTCGCTTCAGGCCGCGGCCGGCGCGCATCTGATCGTCAACCTGTCAGCCAGTGACGAAATGGCCGGCAAGCACGCCTACCTGCGCTCGCTCGTCGAGCAGCAATCGGCTCGCGCTATGTCGGCCTACCTGTACTGCTCGGCCGGATTCGGCGAGTCGACGACCGATATGGTCTTCGCCGGCAATGCGCTCATCGCCGAAAACGGAACCATGCTGGGCGAATCGGAACGCTTCTCGTTCGACGAACAGCTGCTCATTCGCGAAGTAGACATCGAACGGTTGCAGGCCGTGCGGCGCAGAACCAACACATTCGGGCTGAAAGGCAGCGCTCCTTCCTTCCGGCGCATCGCGGTGGAATGGCCCCGGTATGCCGGATCCGACACTTTGCTCCGCACGTTCGACCCGCATCCGTTCGTCCCGTCCGACGATTCGCGCCGCGACGAGCGCTGCCGCGAAATATTCAACATCCAAGTCAGCGGTCTAGCCCAGCGAATACGCCACACCGGGGCGCGCTCGGCCGTCATCGGCATATCGGGAGGACTCGATTCGACGCTGGCGCTGCTCGTGACGGTGCGCACCTTCGACAAGCTGGACATCCCGCGCCGCCGTATCACCGGCATCACGATGCCCGGATTCGGAACTACCGGCCGCACCTACGGCAACGCGCTGAACCTGATGCGAACGTTGGGCGTCGACATGCGCGAGATCGGAATCAAGGCCGCATGCGAACAGCATTTCAACGACATAGGCCTCGACCCTTCCGACCGCAGCACGACTTACGAGAACGCACAGGCCCGCGAGCGAACCCAGATTCTGATGGACTTCGCCAACCGGACCGGCGGTCTGGTCGTCGGGACGGGCGACCTGTCGGAACTGGCGCTGGGCTGGGCTACCTACAACGGCGACCACATGTCGATGTACGGCGTCAACTGCGGTATTCCCAAAACGCTGGTTCGGTATCTCGTCCGCTGGGCGGCCGACAACGGTACGGAAGCCGACGCCCGTCCCTATCTGCTCGACATCATCGACACGCCGATCAGTCCCGAACTGCTGCCGGCCGGCGACGGTGACGAGATCGCCCAGCGTACCGAGGACACGGTGGGACCGTACGAACTGCACGATTTTTTCCTGTATCACTTCATTCGTTACGGATTCTCTCCGGCCAAACTGTTTTTCATGGCCTGCCGGGCCTTCGACGGCCGGTATGACCGCGCGACAGTCAAAAAGTGGCTCGTCACGTTCCTACGACGCTTCTTTTCCCAACAATTCAAGCGATCTGCCCTACCCGACGGCCCGAAAGTCGGCTCGATCAGCCTCTCCCCCCGCGGCGATTGGCGCATGCCTAGCGACGCTACGGCCCAGCTCTGGATCGCCGAGGCGGAAGCGCTTCCCGTATGATAAGAGCTCAGCGAAAGCGGATTCGCTCGGGCAATCCGTTTCATTCCGGTAAAGCGAGCATCTATCGTACCGTATTTCGTTTCGGAGTCGTCTGCCGCATTGCATCATAGAATACAGATATACAGCGACAAAACCTATTCCGCCACACAATAAAGTTCCAAGAAACGAAATATTTTTCCGGAAAGAATTTGGAAAATTAAATTTTCATCGTACATTTGCATCACCAAAAGCGAGGGACACAGGAGGAAGCAAGTCCTACGGGTCCACGAACTAAGAAATAACCGCCTTTCAGTTTAAAGGTGCAACGCGGAAATAGCTCAGTTGGTAGAGCGCAACCTTGCCAAGGTTGAGGTCGCGGGTC
>OLZF01000802.1_pt1 | contig 28820 bp, 25 predicted proteins | sample 1674391 | NCBI WGS metagenome assembly OLZF01 (sample SAMEA103958166, study PRJEB25191) | human gut metagenome | biome: human-associated habitat [ENVO:00009003]; feature: intestine environment [ENVO:2100002]; material: feces | place: Germany | collected 2013/2015
CTTATCTTTAATATGAATGATGCTACTTTCTATAGCATTCAATCATTGATAGCAACAAATTGATTTTAAACAAAAATGCATCTAATGAAAAAAAATCTTCCAAATTGAAATCTTCTGGGGTAACCTGTAAATCAAAATACTCATTTGCCAAATCTAACATTTTATAACATGCTGTCATATCTCTAAATACAAATCTGAAGTCTTGTTTTAACTCAATACCTATTCTTTTTCTCTCAAGAATACCAATAAAAGATTTAACTTCTTTTTTACTGAAATTCATCTTTACTGATTTATTACAATCGCAATCATTCATACAATTTGAATTATCGCTCTGGGAATTTTGAATCAAATAATTTTCCAATGTATTAAATGAATGTCCTTCAAATAGGTGTGCTGCAATAATACCTGTCATTTGAGCCGTTGCTTTACTATTCCCACCCAGAAAAGGGACTTGACAGTAAGAAGGAATCATACAAGGGGTTCCATCACATGTTAATTGAATATCTTGATCCTTTTTGTACCAAAAGTATGTCCCGCATTTGCTTTTATGGCTCTGCACCCCATACGAATTATGTAATTGAGCAGGGATACTTACTGCACGATCATTAGATTTAGCTGCAAGTACATATTTCTTCTGATTCTTTAAATTTTTTATTAAATAATCCATTTCCTCAATATAATTCTCATTATTACTAGACAGACTTACATTGATAATATCTACATCTATATATTTCATAAATGTTAATGCTGCAATCAAGCGCTGAATATTACTTTTTCCTTTATCATTTAGCAATTGTACAGATATGTATTCTACTTCTTTACATAATCTGTTTATTACTGAAACACAGGCTGTTCCATGACCATTAATATCCCCAAGCTTACATTCTTCGAATTCAATATGGTTTTTTGACTCTATTAATTTAAAATTTTTTATAATTTTGGTGTTCAAATATCTATTGGCATATTCAGGGGCAATACCTGTATCTAAAATAGCTATCTTAATTTTTCTATTCATATTTTACTCCATGCATGTAAAAATGTGCGAACAAGACAACCCTGTTTCTTGTCCGCACAAATATTATAATTAAGTATTCTAAATACACTTTAACGTATTATATTTATCTAATTAGCATCTAAATTTTACCACCATTTCGTAGTTTTGGCAGTCCAAACACATTTTTCATAGCACCCTTTTACACGACTGCAAGACTTACCCGTCCATTTCCAGGTAGCACAATCATGACAACAACATTCAGCTTTAATATCTTCATTAATTTCCACTTTATCCACTAATTTTTTGATTTTCATATTTTCCTCCTCAACCTGAAAGATAAATTCACCTACTATAATATTTATTATGTATAACCACACTTCAAATAAGTTTCTTATATGTCAAAGTGTATAAAACTTAAATTATAATCACCTATATTAATTTACCAAGACGCAATCGTACTTGTTCCGCTGCACATATTATTCCATTAGGTTCAAAATAGCTTCCTGTTAGCTTCCAATTCACCAGTTTACAACGCGTTGAAGGACAATATTCATAATATGTGCAACCAATGCAATCTTTATTTTTATTAGAATAGATTGCTTTTAATTTATTCACTTTATCTTGTTTGATACCCTGAAATACATTACCCAAACAAAACATATCTTCATTCACAACATAAGTACAAGGGTATATATTTCCATCTGGATATATATGAAAATTGCTTATTCCGCCATCACATTGTCCTCTTTTCTTGAAATATGACAAATCTAATCCGCCAACATGCACTCTAGCATCAGTACTCTCTATATACTTCTGTACAATTTTCAGCTGCTCTTGAAGTATCACAAATTTCTCTTCTGACCACCCACTATCAAATACATCTTCTGTCGGTAAAACCTCAGTAAAGCCCAATTCAATAAAATGTATAATACTTTCTGCTAATCTTCCAACAGTATTACTGTTATATGTAATGCGGATGTTAAGAGATTTTATATCAACAAATTTTTTCAAACATTTTGCAGTCTTAATTATACGTGTATATGTTCCCCTCCCTAAAGAGTCTTTTCGGTATTGATCATTGATTTCTTCTGGTCCGTCTATGCTAATATTAATTTCATCCATACAATTTTTCAGAATATACATTGATTGTTTTGAATACACACATCCATTAGTTGTGATAGAATATATCACATTATCACGATTAATAGCCATATTGACATACTCCTGTACAGCAGTAATTGCTTTAGTATTCAAAAGAGGCTCTCCACCATGAAAACGAATCTGCAATTCCGAATCATTTGTTTGCTTATATATATCCATAAAGTACTGTATTGCCTGTACAGCCGTTTTGACAGACATATACTTTTTCATTTTATTTTGACCTTCATAACAATAATTACAACGCAAATTACAATCTGTAGTAACCCAAAAAACTAATTGCATAAACTTTCACCCTTCATACCAAATAGATGACAATTCTTTTTTCTGCATCTTACACCACATTTCAAAATTAGGATCATTCATTTTCTTTTGACTATGCTGGAATATGCAATGCCAACAAAATGTATTTACCTCACATGCTGAGCAAATTTCATCCTTTTCTGGAAATAATGCAGAAAAAGCTCTATATCCTGATGTACTTTCATATTCTTTCTTCTCAATATAATTCTTAAAATCAGATATATTTTTTATATTACCGTAAAAGTATTCAGGACTGTTAAGTGGTGCGCATGGATAAATATTTCCATAGGCATCAATATAAAAGGAATTTATAGCACTTGAACACACACCGGAAATTGAATGCGATTCAAAAGCTTCTACAGGCACAGATAGATATTCATCAAGCAGATTTAGATCCGGACAATAATCTGTGCGTACCAAAAGTTTGCTTTTTACCTTTTCTCCGCGTCCCATAGCTGCAAATGCCCTTACCATAGGCTGTATATCCATTTTTTTACACAATTCTATAAATTGAGGAATTAAATGCTCATTTAATTTCGTCTCAACTATCGAGGCTGCAATATTAGTAAACCCATTATTCTTTAGCAAGCATATCCCTTTCATAGCACGTTCAAACACGCCAGAACCACGTAAAATGCTGCTCGACTCTTCATCAATACCATCTAAACTAATGGAAATATGATCGAAATGCTTTACCAATAATTTCACATTCTTTTCATCGATGAGCGTTCCATTAGTCATAAGACTTAAATTTCCTTCATATGTTCTCCTGATATAATCACATAATTCCATAAAATCGGCACGAACCATGGGTTCACCACCTGAAATTATAATACCACCAGGATGTACTGAAAGAACTTTATCAATCAATATCTTATATTCAACCGTGTTAAGTTCTTCCTGCTCCTCTTCTCTATTTGCCTCGGCCATACAATGAATACAGTTAAGATTGCAACGGTTAGTAAAATCAATTGATATGTCTTCTATATCTACTTCTTCACTATTTTTGTCTAAAAGAATAATTGCTCTTTGTTCCAACAAACATAATAATTGTTTAAAATATTGACGATCCTCATCGTCCTCAAATGCATCTAATAATTGTTCCCGAGTCAACTTTCTATCAATTGCCTCTCTTATTATATGATAAGATTCCAAACTCATTTTAATCCATGATCCAATATTCTTATTAATTAAAATAATACGCCTTTCATGCTCAAGCTTTACAAGATATTTTGTTAATTTAAACATTTTATCACTCCTGTATATTGACCGAACAGTATATTTTCAAGATTTACTACTGATTTCCTATTCTGTCATTCTTAATCGTTCAATCACACTTTCCCTGCTGACAACGCGTTGTGTAACATTTGGAATCAATGCAGCTATTATTATTAAAACAGGCACACATATCAGAGAAGGGAAAATACGATACTTCAAATCAAGATAATTACTCCCATTTAATAGTGCAGTGATTCCAAAATACCCAGTCGCACTTCCTATCGTCAATGCTAAGAAAGTTGTCGCTATTGTATAAATCAAACCTTCTGAAATTAGCATAATTGTTGTCTGCTTTCTGGTCATTCCGATACTTTGCAGCATGGCAAATTCACGCCTTCTTGACATTACAGAGGTAATTAGTGTATTTGTAAAATTAGCAAGTCCCAGAAATCCCACAAGAAAACTAAGCGCACTTCCAACACAAATAAATGTATTTTGTGTTTTTTCAAACTCAGCAACAAGTTGTGCTTTAGATTGATACTGCATATATGGATCTACACTCGAACAATAATCTGCCAAAAATTTTTCAACCTCTGTCTCCTGCTGCTTTTCCACCTCCAGTGTCGCCAACATAGGTTCGCTGTTCGCTATATCCTCTTGGTAAACACTGCTTGGAAGTATTACTTCCGTCATTGTTGAAAATGCATAACGTACGCTGATATTATATGGCATCTCTGCAACAGCAATAATCTCATATGCTTTCATATTTCCGTTTTTTCCCGATACTTCTATCGTGTCACCTACACGATAAAATTCCAAATCATTGGAGTCCACAGATTCTTCATACGTAGAAACGTTTACAACTGCATATTTTCCGTCTTTCAATTTATCCAAATCTATTTTCCCTGATCTCACATCTAGACATTGAAATATATTATCATCTACTCCATAAACAATTGTATCCATCTGATTATTTCCGCTTTGTTCCTGAAAAGTTTGGGGAACTTCATACGCATATATTTTATTAACTGCTTGAACTCCTTTCAAATCAGATAATTCATTTAACAACTCTTGATTTATACCATCACCACTATAAGCATCAGAAAAATAGGAATTATTGGCAACAGCAAAATCACTGCTGATCATTCGGTTCAAAAATTTGTCCATATTAAAACTATTTGCTGCTGAATATGTGGCATTTAATAAAACAAGGCTCAACGACAAAGATGCAATAACCAGAACAGCTTTTTGAGGATTTCTAAATACATTGTAATAAGCCATACTAAGCAAATTTGTTTTTCCACTTTTTCTCTTTTTTTTATATACACCTTTATTATCATTACTTCGAAGAGCCTCCATGGGACTAATCTTTGAAGCAATATGTGCCGGTCTGAAAATACTAATAAAAACTGTTATCATAGAAAAAATCGCAGATAAAGCAAAAATAAACGGATCAGTCACAATATAAATTGAATCTGTTTCAATAATATTTAAAATAACAGGTGCCAGGAAACAGCCTATTGCATATCCACATCCCAAACCAATTGGAATCCCAAAGAGACAAAGAATAAGAGCCTGCCGACGTATTATAAATCTGATTTGTTTCCCAGTTGTTCCAATTGATTTCAAAAGCCCATAATAGCGTGTATCCCTGACAATGCTGATATAAAATACGTTTGATATCATAAGATATCCACACAATATAATCATTGATAATGCAAGTATTATACCTACAATAGTTTCTAATCCCACATTTCCATTATTTCCACTATACGCCCAATTAATACCATACTGAATTTCATTTTCCCCAAAGCCACATTCTAAAATAACTTCCTGCATTTTTTTCTCAATATTAACGGTATTATAAAAAAGTACATCAGCGTCAAGCTGACCAACCAAATCGTTTTCGTCAACAGATATATAATTTGCAAGTTGTTTTGTTATATAATTTCTACTTAACAAAATCTGACTGGCGGGTGCAATAATATCACCATCCCAAAATCCTACCAAGGTAAATGTATCAGAATAATTTTTCTCTTGAAGTTGATATTCAATTGTTACCTGTTCCCCGAGTTTTGCCGGAATTCCCAAAAAATCCAAGACGATTGTATCCATAGCAATTTCATTATCTGCTTCCGGAAGTGAACCAGTCGTTGGATATGCAAACCGCTCTTTTGCATTCGTCACATCACTCACGTAACGCAGTTCTGAAGGATGCTTGATTAATTCTTGATTTTTTGCATATCCCAAAAATACAGAATAAGAAATACTTTTTATCTTCGAACTTTTACTTAATATTTCATATTGTTCTTCTGTCAAATCCTTATACGTTCCATGTGCACTTCCTCCCGACTGGCGCATTGTGCTTTCTTCCATTGATCTTTGTAAACTTACAGATATCGTAAATAGACCCGTAAATAAAACTGAAGTCAACACAATTGCAATAATTGCAAAAATATTCTGCATCTTATTTGCTTTGGAAGTATTTCTAGCCAGTCTTTTTATATATTTTTTATTATTTACTTTAATCATAATTTTCTCCACTAATAATCTTACCATCTTCAATTCGGATAATTCTGTCTGCCAATTGCGCAATCTCCTCATTGTGCGTAATCATAACAATCGTCTGCTTAAACTTATTACTTGTTATTTTTAACAAGCTTAATACATCCTGACTTGTTTTACTGTCCAGATTACCAGTGGGCTCATCGGCAAGAATTATCGCAGGCTTTGAAGCCAATGCCCGCGCAATAGCTACCCGTTGCTGCTGCCCCCCTGAAAGGTTATTTGGTAAACTCGTCAACTTGTCTGCCAAATTAAGCATCAAAATAATTTCTTCTATGTATCTTTTATCAGGTATCTGACCATCAAGACCAATCGGCAATACAATGTTGTCATAAACATTCATGGTAGGAATCAAATTATAATTTTGAAAAACAAACCCTATTTTCCGTCGTCTGAAAATAGTTAACTCTTCCTCTTTGAGATTTCCTATTTGAGTTCCATCCACAATAATTTCGCCGCTTGTCGGTCTGTCAAGCCCACCAAGCATATGAAGTAATGTGGATTTTCCACTTCCTGAAGTGCCAACAATTGATACAAACTCCCCTTGTTCAATAGATAAATTCACATGATTCAAAGCATGAACACTGCTTTCACCATCACCATATATTTTTAATAAATTCTTTGCCTGTAAAATAATCATAAAAATAACTCCATAAAATAATAAAATACTCTGTGTCGTCTCTACGATACAGAGTATAGCAAATAAATCTTTCCTTAATATTTCATTTATCAAAAAAAATCTTACACTCTTGAAAGATTTCATTCCATCGGCAAAAAAACAGAAAAAGTACTGCCGCTTCCATAAACAGAAGATACCTTTATATACCCCTTCTCTTCTGATAATATTTCCCTTGCCAAATATAATCCAATACCAACGCCCTCATACTCACTGACATCTTCAGAACGATAAAATCTGGAAAATATTTTTGTAATCTCTTCCTTAATTATTCCAATTCCATTATCGGAAATATCTATTCTGCAAAACATCTGATACGGAATAACCGATATGGAAATAATTCCGTTTTCATTCGTGTACTTAACCGCATTATCTACAATATTATACAAAGCTTCTACTGTCCATTTCCTATCAAAAATTGCCACAACCTTTGTACGGCAAATGTTAAATAAAATATGCTTTCTTTCAGCTTTTAACTTCAACTGCTCCACCACTTCATCAATTAGCGGCTGAATAAGTTGCTTTCTGGGAGATAACGCAATAATTCCCGTTTCCAACCGTGATGCCTTCACAAGAGATGAAATAAGAAAATTTAATTTTTCCGTTTGCTCCGCTAAAGCCAACAAACATTTTCTATCTTGTTCTGAAAGGTTGCTTTCCTGGAGCAATTGTGTATATAATAAAATATTTGCAATTGGTGTTTTCGTCTGATGCGAAATATCTGAAATCAATTCATTAATCCTCACCTTTTCCTCAAAAAGCTGCCTGCTGCTACGACCATTCATTTCCAAATATTTCTGTAACTTAGTTTCAAGTGCAGACATTTTTGTTTCATCGAATTGTGATTCGATAGGGTTCCCGGCTATTGCATTTTCAATCATCTGATCTAATCGATCAAGAACTTTATCCACATGAAATATATTCATATTAATACCGCCCATTTATATCCAATTCCGTACACTGTTTTTATGTATTCAGGAGATGATGGTCTCTCTTCCAGCTTGTCACGTAATCGTTTAATCGTTACAGAAAGTGCATTTTCATCAACATACTCTGCTCCATCTGTCCATAGTCTGTCAATTAAAAATTCACGTCTTAAAGTGATACCTCTGTTTTCTATAAGAAGCCTTAACAAGCGCTGTTCTGTCTTACTAAGATCAATCAATATTGAATTTTTATAATATAGCATTTTATCAAAATCAAAAATAAAACCCGCCTGCTCATAACGGTCATTAGAAACAGATACCATTTTTTTTAATTGCGTATTTACGCGTGCTCTGAAAATTGCAAGACTAAAAGGCTTGGTAATATAGTCATCAGCACCCATTTCCAAGCCAGAAACAATGTCCATTTCTAAATCATTGGCTGACAAAAGAATTACTGGGGTCGAAAAATCTTTTTTAAATATACGCAAAAAGTCAAGACCTGATCCATCAGGTAAATTGATATCTAATATCAACAGATCATAATTACAGGATAGAACTTTCTTTTTTGCCGAATTCAGATCAAAACACTGCTCAACACAAATCTCATCCGATTGTAAAGCTAATGAAATACCATTCACTAAAGTTCTGTCATCCTCTATAATTAAAAGTTTCTTTTTCATATCGTCACCTCTTAAACAATACAATCCTAAACTTACATCGCATAACAATATAGCTCTCTTTATTTATACAATATATTTTTCAAAAAAGCAACCACTAAAAGACAGTAACACAAAATTTCACAGGGCTGCCACCAAAACCTCCTGTGACAGCCCTGTGAATACAATCTTCTGATATCTATATTTATTTGCTATGAAAATCCCGGACAGCGGTCATGAGGAGCGCATGCTTGCATGCGGAGAGTCATGGACATTGGACGGGCAAGCCGGTATGAGTAAGGAGGACGACAACCTGGATTACGAATACTGGCGGCAGATGCAAGAGTGCGCAGCACGGAGCATCTGACTTTCATGAATAGTGATGTCTGCGTCAGCAGACATGTCCGTTTACTTCATTTGCAGTTTCTTCCTTCCGTTCAAACACCCCTGCATTGTCAAGTGTTGTTTTTGCAATTGCTTCCAAAGCCTCCTCTGTGAAAAATCCCTGATGAGAGGTAATCATAACATTCGGGAAAGACAAAAGCCTTGCCGTAGTGGAGTGCTCCAGAATCTCATCGGAACGGTCTTCGAAAACATTCGGCGTTTCTTCTTCATATACATCAAGTCCCACACCGAAGAACTTTCTTGCACGAATTCCTTCAATCAAATCTTCTGTCTTAACAAGCGCGCCCCTTGAAGTATTTACTAAAATTACACCATCCTTCATCTTTGCAATCGTATCCCGGTTAATCAGATGGTACGTATTGTCCATCAGCGGGCAATGAAGGGAAATCAAATCACTCTGTCCAAGCAGCTCTTCAAGACTTACATATGTCACAAAGTCTTTCAGTTCCGGATTTTCATAGACGTCATAAGCAATGACCTTCATACTAAATCCCCGGCAGATTTTTGCCATGGCAGCTCCGATCTTACCTGTACCTATAATACCCGCCGTCTTCTGGAAAAAGTTAAAGCCCATCAGACTACCGAGGCTGAAATCATTCTCCCGTACTTTTATATAAGATTTATGAAGCCTGCGGTTTACACCAAGCGCAAGCGCCATAGCATGTTCCGCTACCGCCTCCGGCGAATAACCCGGTACACGCAGCACACGGATTCCATATTTTTTCGTTGCGTCCAGATCCACATTGTTGAATCCGGCACAGCGCATTAAAATCAGCTTAATTCCCTGCTCCTGTAAAATTTCTACCGTCTCAGTTCCTACGTCGGAATTTACAAACGCACATACCGCATCATAGCCTTTCGCTAATGGCGCAGTAACGGGAGCAAGATCCGTCTTCAAATATTTAATCTCTACATCCGGATAGTTTTTTAACTCTTTATCAAAAGATTCTCTGTCATAGCTTTTGGTATCGTAAAATAAAATCTTCATAATTATGAGCCTCCAATCTGACTTTTCAGGTCTTCGTACATCCTATGGAAATTATCCAGTCATGTACGAAATTATTATTTTCTAACTTCTACGTTCTTACCTTATCACATTGTTAATTATTTATCAATACCTTTTGTTAAATTTTTATCAATAAAATTTTCCAGGTGCAACTTCTTCAAGAAATCTGGAAAGTTCCATCTTTTTATCATTCCGTTCACTTACCGCATAGAGATGAAGTTTATTTTTTGCCCGGGTCATGCCCACATAAAACATGCGGCGTTCTTCTTCCAGATCCGCATCTAACACAGCTTTATGATACGGGATATTTCCCTCATTCAGATCCAGAATATAGACATTATCGAATTCCAGTCCCTTGACGCTGTGAAGTGTAGAGACGGTAATTCCATTCTGCTCCCGCTCCCTGCTCTGGTTCTGACGCTGCATCTCCGCTTTGTAGCGGTCGATGTGGGAAAGCCACCCATCCACCTGATCGAATCCCCGCGTCGTATCCTGCAGTTCATCCAGAATTTCCAACAACTCTTCCTGTTTTATTTTCCTGTACTGTGCATACTCTTTCAGATATCCTTCATAACCGATGCCATACCGGATATAATTCACGGCACCAAAAGGTGTCATTCCCTGGAGCACCTTCAGATCGTGCTCCAGTTTCTCAACCCGCTCACACATCCACTGCTTTTCTTCATAAATCTGATACAAAGATTCAAAACTGACCTCCGGTTCAAAAAAAGAATCTCTGGCAATATAACGGTTGGGTTTATTGATAATGCGAAGGAAATCCCCCCGCATTCTGCTCCCTTTGGCCACTTTCAGGTAAGTCAAAATGTCCTGTGCAATCCAATGTTCATAAAGATTCGGCAAACCATCCCGTACCTGAAACGGCAGATTATAAGCCATCAATTGCTCTACCGTCTTTCTGCTCCCGGTATTGGTTCGGAACAAAATCGCAATTTGACGGTGCGTATGCCCTGTATTCAAGTATTCCCGGATATCTTCAATCATATGCATAACTTCCTCACGGTCATTCTCAAAGATATGAATATCGATTTTTTCGCCTTCCGGGCGCTCTGTCCGTATACTTTTTGCAAAGCGATTTTCATTTTCTTCAATCAACATCCCGGCCTTTTTCACGATTTCTCCGGTACTGCGGTAATTCACATCCAGAACAACCTGCTGCGTATCCGGATAATCTTTTGGAAAATTCAGCATAATCTCCGGCTTTGCCCCACGAAACCGATAGATGGACTGATCATCATCGCCCACAATAAACAGGTTATTCTGCGGTTTGGCCAGCATCCGTATGATATCATACTGAATGGGATTGATATCCTGAAATTCATCAATCAAAATATACTGAAATTTTTCCTGCCATAGTTTCAGAATATCCGGACGCTTACAGAACAGATTGTATGTCCAGACCATGATATCGTCAAAATCCAGTTTCCTGTTTTTGTTCATCCAATTCTGATATTCACTGAAAATCTTCCGGAACGTTTCTTCCGGCATACAGGCGGAATAGTAATGTGCCGGATCAATACGTCCGTCTTTTACGGTACTGATCTCCCGCGACAAATTCTGCAGTAAATCTGTCTCATCCTCCGCATCCGGATACAGTGCATCCACAAGCTCTCTTAAAAGCTTCATTTTTATTTCTTCACTCAATATATTTTGTCCAGAAAGGTGATAGGTGTGACGCAGGATTCCATAGAAGACACCATGAAAGGTGCCGAAGGTGACTTGTGAAGTATTCAGATTCATAAGACGTAAGAACCGCTCTTTCATCTCTCTTGCAGCGGCTTTCGTAAAAGTCACAACCAGAATCGATGAGGCAGGAATGCCTGCTTTAATCAAATTACAGGTCCGCCCTGTAATTACCGCGGTTTTCCCGGAACCTGGACCGGCGAGAACCATCATGGGGCCTTCGCGGTGGACAGCGGCTTTATTTTGTGCTTCATTAAAATTCATATTTTTCACTCATTGTGTTTGGCAAGGTGGACGGAAGGAACAAAGAAACGAAAGCAGGAAGATCCTTGAGGATGCGCTCCTGCTTTGTTTGTCTTTTCAATAAAAAATTATTCCGCTGTGGCTGTACTGAGTTTTTCGATAGCTGCTTTTATACGTGTGATGGATTCTTCTTTGCCGATGATTTCAAGGATTTCGGTTGCACCGGCGGGGGTCATTTGTTTGCCGGAGACGGCGGTACGGATGGGCCACATTACATAGCCGTTTTTGTAGCCGTTTTCTTTTACATATTCGGAAAGTCTTGCGTATAGGGCATCATTGCTGTAATCATCCTGCGCTTCCAGAATCGGTAATACTTCTTTTAACACGGCAAGAGAAGATTCCTGATTGGTTTTCATTTTCTTGTGTGTGTACATGGAAGTATCGTATTCTGGCACGGTTTCGAAAAAGTCAATCAGCTCAGGGATATCCGGGAATACTTCGATACGGGTTTTTACCATGGCAGCGATCTTTTTCAGATCATAGTCTTTGGTAAGTACCTGTTTCATGTAGGGAAGGGCTTTCTGGAAAAATGCCTCATCATCCATCTTTTTGATGTATTCGCCGTTCATCCATTTCAATTTGGTCATATCAAATACGGCGGGGGACTTACTGATCCTGCGGTAGTCGAATGCTTTTACAAGTTCCTCCAACGTATAAATCTCGCGGTCTTCTGCAGGGCTCCATCCAAGAAGCGCTACAAAATTCACAATTGCTTCTGTCAGAAATCCCTGTTCTATCAGGTCTTCATAAGAGGAGTGTCCGCATCGTTTGGACAGTTTCTGATGGTCCTCATTTGTAATCAGCGGACAGTGAACATAGGTTGGGACTTCCCAGCCAAATGCCTCGTAAAGTCTGTTGTACTTCGGTGCGGAAGAAAGGTATTCGTTCCCGCGGACTACGTGGGTAATACCCATCAGATGGTCATCGATTACATTTGCAAAATTATAAGTCGGGTATCCGTCGGACTTGATCAGAATCATGTCGTCCAGTTCGTTATTGTTGACTGTGATGTTGCCGTAAATCTCATCCTGGAAGGTTGTAGTTCCCTCGGTAGGCATATTGATTCGGATAACGTAGGGTTTTCCGGCTGCCAGATTTGCCTCGATTTCCTCCTTGGAAAGGTGCAGGCAGTGTTTGTCATAAATATGAATCTCTTTACCGCCTACGTTGGCAGACAGGGATTCCAGACGTTCTTTATCACAGAAGCAGTAATAAGCGTCTCCCTGTTCAATCAACTGTTTTGCATATTTCAGATAAATGCCCTGAGCATTCCGCTCACTTTGTACATAAGGACCTACGCCCCCATCTTTATCCGGACCTTCATCATGGTGTAATCCGGTCTCTGCCAGAGTATGATAGATAATCTCCAGTGCCCCTTCCATAAAGCGTTCCTGATCTGTATCCTCAATACGAAGCATAAAACCGCCATCCTCATGTTTGGCAATCAAATATGCATATAATGCTGTTCTTAAATTTCCCACATGCATCCTTCCCGTAGGGCTGGGTGCGAATCTTGTCTTTACCATGCTCTATCTCTCCTGTTTCTATCTATTTTCCGGCACTTAAATGGCTGACTCTTTGTTCTTGAAATTCCGGATAAAGCTTTCTGAGAAATTTTATCCGGAGTTTCAAGAACGCTTGGTAAGTATCCAGAAAATGCCTGATTTTCGAATCTGCTTTATTATAAACCATGAAATCTCCAATGTAAAGCGGACATTCATAAAACGACCAAGATGCTTCTCTCACAAGTTGTCTGATTCTGATTGTTCTACCAGCTTTATCAGGCACGTCTTTCCAAGGAACGCTACCCCATAGCCCAGGACTGTCGTATAACCTGCCAGCCGGAGGTTTCTCATATACTGCTTCTTTTCGATCTGCTTCCGTGCGTCCTCACATTCTTTTTCAAGACTGGTTCCACCCTTACCGGACCATTTTGTTTCGATCACGATCGCCCGTCTGCGGCTCTGTTCTTTTATGACAATATCCGCTCGTCCGATTCCCTGCTCAGAATTTGTCCTGACATCATAACCCGCTCCGGAAAACAGTCCTGCGACAAATGCGTGGTAGAAATCTTCCTTGTAGTCGAAATAGCTGATGGTCTCAAAAAGAATATCCGTAACCTCCTGCGTCAGCCGTTCGGCATCTCCCTCCCACCATGCTTTGAATAAACCGCTGCGATCCCTTATGCTGATCTTTTCCTCAAACCATTTTTTTACAGTGTCCCCAAACACAGATTTCACTTCTTCATTCGGGATCCGAAGCGCCATATTGCCTTCTGCCGGTTCCATTCCTTCCGGCAAAACCTGTGTCAGATACCCGGTCAGGTACAGGATGCTCCACAGGTTGTCCTCTGTAGAATGGGCAATATCATAAGTCAGATCTTCACGAATCGGTTCCTGGATCACGCCGCCCGCCAGTAAAGTTTCAAACTTATCGTTGACATTGATGTGCGGCTGTTCAATAAAACTCTTAATGATATTGTTATGACTCGTATCCAGCCAGTAGTTCTTTGGTTTCGCTTTCGGGTCAGTCATCAGAGCGCGAATATGATTAATTACATCCCATGGACAATATATTTCCTCTCCGCCAAAAATGTATCCATCATACCATTCCTTCATTTGGGGCAAATTATTTTGTAATTCAGCTGCTTTTAACAATGTAATTACTTCTGTCTCCTTAAAGCCAAAATAATCCTGGTACTTTTTACTGGAAATCGAATTGGAAATAAAATTGTTCGCTCCCGTGAAAATGCTCTCCTTTGCAATCCGGAGACATCCGGTAACCACAGCAAATTTCAGGTTCGGATTAGACTTCCACACCATACCAAGGAAGCTGCGTATCACTTCCAGCATCTCCTCATAATAACCATTGTCACTGGCTTTTGCCAATGGAACATCGTACTCATCGATGAGCAGGATCACCTCTTTTCCATAATGAGCCTTCATCATACGGAGCAAGGTGTCAAGAGCTGATTGCACATCTGTAGCATTTCCTCTGCGGTACATCAGTCTTGAAAAACTTTCTGCATCTGCAGGTTCAACTTTATCACTTTGTAACAAATAAGAATGCTCCATACATTGTTTAGCAACTGTCTGTTCCAATAAGCCATATGCTCCCGCAAACTTTCTCCCCTCCACATCCTTCAATGTAAGGAACAGTACCGGACACTGGTTCATCCATTCTGCACAGAAGGCCGCATCCTTTGCTATTTCAAGCCCCTCGAAGATTTTTCTGCTGTCTTTCCGGATATCGAAGAACTCTGCAAGCATACTCATCGTAAGTGTCTTCCCAAAACGGCGCGGTCTGGTGATCAGGTTCACATCAAATGTCTCGCTTAGCAGTTCTTTAATAAAGCCGGTTTTGTCAATGTAGTAACAGTTTCTGTCACGCACCTTTGCAAAATTATCAATGCCATAAGGCAGATTCACTTTCGCCATTCTATCTTCACACTCCTTTATCATACAACATTCTTTAAGCCATGACCACCATACATTCTTTCTCCCAGAACGCCATCCCATACCGGATGATTTTCTTCATTCCCTGACGTAGCAAACCAATAGCATATTTCTTTTCCTCAATCTGCCTTAACGCCTCCGCGCAGGCCGCTTCCATGTTTCCATCATTTGCATATTTCAGTTCGATCACAATTCCGGTACGTTCAGATGTACTTACGGATATATCGCCATAGCTTCTCCGGTCTCCGCACTGAACTGGATCAGCCAGTTCCCCTGGCTTTACAACAATCCCAGCTGGCACGGTCTTTCCTGCACCATTCCAGTTTTATTGTATCTTACAGACCAGTGAATAGCAAGCCAATCCCAGAAACTTTTTTCACCGTGATATGCGCTTCATTTCACCTTGCTGCACGCCCTGATCTACAAGGGCTTTACTTGAGTTGCACATATCTCACACCTCGCTTTCAAATTCTGCGGTCATCGCTATATTAAAATCATCACTTAATCTTTTCTTTTTCTCTTCTGGTGATGCAGATGCCGAAAATAGCACATTCAGCAAATCCAGGATTTCCAGATCATTTTCTTTATCTGCATCTCCAAGATTAAGAATAACCACCTCGAGCAAGTCATAACTGTCCGGCTGGCTTAAAGTATTATCTCTCTTATGAATGGTGCCCCAGCCATTAAATGACTGGGGCTTAATTGTATTATCTATAAAAGTGGAATCTAAACTGTTACTTTTTGCAGGAGAACTATACCATTTTTACCGGAATATGGAAAATATAAATATAAGTAATATCCTCATCCGTCAAAATTCCATTTTCTTTCCCAAAGTCAATGACTCTCTGTGGTATAGCAGTTTTCTTCTTAACAATAGTGCCGCCATGCTTCCTGGCAATAGCACAGCTTGCCTCATTATCCGTTGAAGCCTTCCATTTGAAATACTCTACCTCATGTGTTTCCGAATAATATTCCATCAGAAGCTTTGTGGATTCATAACCATAGCCGTTTCCCATAAATCCATCCATGATATCAATTCCCACTTCTGGCGTTTTACTTTCCGTTTCCAATATCTGGGCAAAACCGCATACCTGCCCTGTTTGATTTTTGATAACAGTACAGACAAAATCATTTGACTTGAGCTGTTCCCAAGTCTGCGGAAACTTCTCGGAAGAATACAGCGATTTTACCACAGATCGAGACTGGCTCATTTGGCGGTATATTTCTTTTGTTTCCTCATCTATCCGTGCAATGCTTACTTTATCAGAACTTTTCAATATGACCATTACATCCTCCCAGAGAACAATATTACTGCTCATAAGTTCAGACTGCTTGATCTCAATATCTATGGTATCTCTGTTTTTTCTGAAAAGAGTTTCACCTTAACCAGACAATTCCTTGCAAAATACACGGTTATTGTCCTCTAATAGCTTTCTGAGCATTTCAGCAGCAATATTTTTATGCTTCATCTTACGGATTTTCCCCATATACTCATCCGACAGAATAGAAGTGTCCTTTCATTGACTTACCAATATACATAATTGCCATTGAAGGAACATCAAATCCAGTCAGCCACATATCAACAACCATTGCTGAATGATATATAACTGAAGTATCACCAAACAACATATTGCAATTATTATACATCATTCTAACAGTATTTACAACTATTTTAAAACCTTAAAACTCAGATTATTTTGGCACTTTTTAGCTGCTGGCTAAACTGTAACGTCCGATGTATATCTGAACCCATATTTTGTAAATAAGGTCACCCGTTTTAACTTCCGGAAAGCATATCTGAAGCCGCTATTGGAGTCTGGCAGAATAGTAATGAGGACAAGCGCTTGACAGTCCAATAGATTTTTCTTTCTTTTCCACTATACCGTTTCAGATCTGCCTGAAATTCTTCATAATGTTCTGATCTCAAAAAAGTATCTGTGTCAAATGCCATCAATTCATAATCAATCTTTATCCTCGGTACCAATTTTTCCTCACGCTCCCTTTATTCCTTTCACTTTCGCATGCCGACTCTGTAAAAACACTGTTCACAAAGCTGTCCGCCTCCTTCAATATAAAATCGCCTGTTTACCAGCGGTTCATCTGTTTTATATCCAGACATTCTTCCGCAGAGTACACAGCAATCTTCTCCATTTTGAACACAATTCTTGAAAGCAGACTCTCTACTGCTCTTAGGGAGAATCTCACGTTTTTTTAATCTGCTCACTGTTTCCCCACCCCCTTTATCTCCACTATCATCTACTTCTTGTCACCAACTTTTTTTATATCTGCAGTCTTTTTTTTTCATCTTTTTTATAACAGCAGTGGGTTCTCTTTTTGTTTTCTCCGTAATCATATCCATAATTTTTATAATAAGAATATTCATGAGAGGACTTGCTTCCGGCGCAATATCCGCAAGCGGCGAAACAATCATTAACGCTTGTTCCGAACTTTCATCCGTTACTGTAATCCGCATAACCTGAGTATCGCCAACAACACTGACAGAGACCTTGCTTGCCAATGTGCTATAGCTGTATGGCAGATTCAATTCATAAATCACCTATTCCAACACCATATGGCTTTTCCGTATGATTGAGCAAGTATTAACCAGTAATATAGAAGCATTCTCCAACATTTAAAAAGCTGATATCTCTTTCCATCCGGCACCAAACGTAATTCCTAAGAGTCGTCATTGTTCCGTAGCATAAAAAAAGAATATTTGGCATCCTCCTTCCGAAAGTATAAAATAAAGCATGTATGCGTATACTAGTACAACAAACAATAAGCAGTTTATTTTTCGTTGTACTGGTCGCAGAGCATAATACTCTGCGACCAATGCTTATTCTCTGCCAATATTCTTATATATTCTTATATTTTCTTATATACTGACTACTAAAACTCACAGAGTACATCCAACTTTTTCATATTTTCTCTTTTTAAATCCATACTTGGATGAACATAACGATTCATTGTAATTGTTGTATTCGCATGTCCTAAAATTTCACTGAGCGTTTTGACATCGAAACCAAGTTCTATGCATCTGGTGGCAAATGTATGACGTAACGTATGAAAATGTACGTCCAAAAGCGAACAAGCCTCTGCATACCTTTTTAATTTTCTTTGAAGCTGCCTTGGTTCCATAAACTGCGTTGTTCCCGTGATAACAAAAGAGGCCGAACTATCCGCATAAAATTTCCTGCAGAGTCCGGCCACCCTCGCTGTCAGTGGAATTGTTCTTATAGAGCAGCTGCTTTTCGGTGTTCCTACTTTAACAGTTGTCCTGCCTTCCTGAGTTTCATCAAAATTTTTGATTCTCTGGACAGTTGCACAGACAGATAAAGATTGATTTTCCAGGGATATGTCTTTCCATTTCAACGCACAGATTTCACCAATTCTCAAACCCGTCATCAATGCAAGCCAAACTCCAAATTTGCACAAATCCATATTGTTCTCAAGATATATCATAAATGAATTTTGTTCTTCCCGCCGCAATACACGAACTTCCTTTGGGCTTATTCTTGGGTAAATAATTGTCAGCTGTGGCGGATCATAAGCATATTTCACTCGAATGTATTCCCAGATGGAGTGAATTACCACAAGTATGTCTTTTGCGGTTTTTTCTGATAATTTCTTTTCGTTAATCAAGTAATATCTGAACTCCCCGATTCGTTCTGTCGTTATATGTGACAGTGACCATTTTCCCAATACTGGTTTAATATGGTTTTGGATAAATCCAGAATATTTGGCACGAGAAGATTCTTTTAATCTGTCTTGATTCAGACGTAACCAGTTATCACACCACTCTCCAAAATTATAATCTTTCCATTCATCATCATTTCTTCCTTTTGGATATCTGGCCTCCCACCTTCCATCCTTACGTTTAAAAATATTTTCACCCTTCTGCATATTGCATCCCTCCTGCTGAGAAAGAGCATACTTTCAATCTGACTGCGTTCATGACTGCTAAAAGTTTTTTACAACTTAAAAAGACTTTTTTTGTGCATAATTCACATAAAATAACAATCAACAAATCAATTTTTCTCCCGGCATATGCGGTAAAAACTGTGTCAACATATGAAAAATATGCTATAATTTAACTTAGTTATAGGTCGCAGAGTATTATGCTCTGCGACCTTTTTGTACAATAAATTGCGGGATAAAAGAAAAAACCTCAACAAAATTCCTTTAATACAAGAAAAAATCCATATCGGAAACGCCCTTAGCCATGAGTTACTACCCACAGCTAAGGGCGTTTCTAATATGGATTTTTTTTCGTGAATATCTTTCCATCTCTTTTTCTTTAATCTAATTGAATCTCAATCAAATCTTCCGGTGGAATCTGCTTGCTGGAAGCCGCCTTATATTTTTTCAATTCCGCAGATGCAGTCTTAAGTGATACGTTCGTTCCGGCACCGGCCATACAGCCGCCCGGGCATCCCATACCTTCGATCAGACAGCCCTTCATCTTGCCTGCCTTGGCCAATGTCAGTACTTTTTTACATTCTGCCAGGCCTTCCGCATGTTCAATATGTACCGGAATATCCGGATAATACTCTTTCAGACATTTTTCAATGGCCTCTGCAACTCCGCCCGCTACTGCATAACCGCGTCCTGCTGCCGTAGCGTCATGCAGACTTCCATTTGTCTCCATAACTGCGGGATTGATTCCCTTTGCATCAAACATTCCCCAAAGTTCTTCAAAAGTAATTACAAAATCCACATCACTGCGGACGCTTGTTCTGGACGCTTCCAGTTTCTTTGCCGCACAGGGACCGATAAATACCACATGTGCATTTGGATATTGCTTCTTGATGCTTCGCGCAGACGCTACCATGGGCGTCAGCTCCTGAGAAACACTTTCAATCAAATCCGGGAACTGCTTCTTCGCCAGCATGGACCAGGACGGACAACAGGAAGTCAGCAAAAACGGCAATTCTCCGGTACTTACCTTAGCCGCATAATGATGGGCTTCCGCGATAGCTCCGATATCTGCGCCAAGCGCCACTTCATATACTCCCTTAAATCCCAATTCCAGCAAAGCAGCCTTAAATTTCGCCGGAGTCACATCTTTTCCAAACTGACCGATAAATGCCGGCGCCACTTCGGCAATGATTTCTTTTCCTTCCCGCAGCGCCCGCGCAAGCTGGAAAATCTGAGATTTATCTGAAATCGCACCAAATGGGCAGCTTACCATACACATTCCACAAGACACACACTTCTTCGAATCAATCTTCGCCCTTCCCTGTTCATCACTTCCGATTGCATTCACGCCGCACGCTCTCGCGCATGGACGCTCCAGCTTAGCAATCGCATCGTACGGACAGACAGCTTTGCATTTTCCGCATTTGATACATTTTTCCTGATCGATCACTGACTTTCCGTCTACTGTGGAAATTGCTCCCTTGGGACAGACCTGCTTACAGGGATGCGCCACACAGCCTCTGCACATATTGCTGACCTGATATTTATTCGGTTCACAGGCATCACATGCCGATGGAATGACCTGCATAAGCGGAGGCTCATAATACTTTTCGTCAATGTTACTATTCTCCATACCTGCTGTAATATGGACTGCCTTATCCTCCGGACGCAGAGACATTCCCATAGCCAGACGTACCCTCTCACTTGCTACGGCACGTTCCCTGTAAATACTGTCACGGTAAACTGCACGCTCCTGTACGATACGATATGGAATGGCCTCAATCTCATCATTGAAATTTTCTTTTGTAGACTCGAAAGCTACTTTACAAATCTCGGTAAATACTTCCCTTCGGATCTTCTTCACTGGGGTATCAACACTTCTCATATAGTCCTCTCCTTTGCAACATACTCTTCCGCTCACTTCTATTTTATATGCTTTATCCCAAAATGCAAGTTTTTAATCCAATACATGCAGCTCCAAGATTTTTTACAGCTTAGAGTGTTCCTCATTCTCTTTCTTATAATCCGGATCTTATTTCCATTTACGGTAAAACCATCCATAACCGTTTCCAGGCAATACGACGCCCTGCAGCCTGCAGGCACCGCCCGCAAGTAAATCTTCGTACGCAAATTCTCCCATATCGATCCAGGCTGTCTGCTCATCTTCACTGAAATTAAAAAGCCCCACCACCATCTCCTGATCGATCTGTCTGCAGATACATAATACATGGGGATTATGCGTAGTTTCCGTCCAGACCTCCGCCTGACCGGAAAATGGGCGGCAGCAAAATCTTACCTTCTCCATCTGGCGCATCCCTTCGAAAATCCTGTTCTGGACCGTTTCCGGTACGTTCCGGCAACGTTCAAGATCCCAACGAAATTTTCCACGATGAAGATAACGGGAATCTGCAGCCCGGTCCGCATCTTCGTCTTCCTTATAAGAATAATCATTGACCTGCCCGATTTCATCTCCGCTGTAGATCACAGGAATACCGGACTGGAAAAAGAGATAAGCATTCAGCATCCGTATTTTTTGGATTGCTGCATCCACCTTCTCCGGATTCTGCTCAGACCCTGCCGCTTCCAGACCGCAAAGGGAAGCAGTTGTTCCACAGAGTCTTGCATCCTGTAATACCGGATCGTCATTATACAATTCTCCTCTCGCATCACTCCCCGGATAAAATCCGCGGAAATAATCATTCAGGAAACGTTTGTGGTCCGATTCATTGATCGAAAGGTTTCTCAGCCACTCATAATCCAGTCCCCAGCCGATATCATCATGACACCGCAGATAATTCAGAAATACATATTCCTTCGGCAGACCACTGACAATATCCATCTGACGTTTTAACAAAGAAACATCCTTTGTCGCAACTGTATGCCAGGTTGATGCCATAGTTGTAACATTGTACAACATATGACATTCCGGTTTCTCAAGTGTTCCGAAATAGGGTACTACTTTCGCCGGCTCCATCACGACTTCACCAAGAAGCACAACACCCGGACACACAATTTCCGTAATCATCCGCATCATCCGGACCATGGTGTGAACCTGAGGGAGATTTCTGCAGGAAGTGCCAAGCTGTTTCCAGATATAAGGAACGGCATCGATCCGGACAATGTCAATTCCCTGATTCACCAGATAGAGCATATTGGAGACCATTTCGTTAAATACCACCGGATTGCCGTAATTCAAATCCCACTGATAAGGATAGAAGGTAGTCATCACCCACTTCTTACAATCCTCTCTCCAGGTAAAATTGCCGGGAGCTGTGGTTGGAAACACCTGAGGACACGTGCGCTCATACTGTGCCGGAATCTCGTACGTATCAAAGAAAAAATAGCGCTCCTGATATTCCTTTTCACCCCTCCGTGCCCGTCTGGCCCACACATGTTCTTCTGAGGTATGATTCATAACAAAATCCATACAAATGCTGATTCCCTGCTCATGGCATTTCTCTGATAACTCTGCCAATTCTTCCATAGTTCCAAGATTTTCCTGAACCTTCCGGTAATCTGCAACCGCATATCCGCCGTCACTTTTTCCCTTCGGCGTATCCAGAAACGGCATCAGGTGCAGATAATTGACGTTGCATGCTTTCAGATACTCCAGTTTCTCTTCCACACCTTTCAAATTCTCTGCGAAAGCATCGATGTACAGCATCATTCCAAGCATTGTCTGCTTTTTGTACCAACCGGAATCTTTTTCCCGCTTTCTGTCCAATGCTTTCAGACGGCTGTCCCTCTCCTGATACCAGGATTCCATCTGGCTGCACAGCTGCTCAAACATCTGCTGATTGTTGTGATACAGTTCACAATAAAGCCACTTTAATTCATCAAAATGTTTTTTGAATCTTCGTTCATACTCCATGGTTCTCCGCATCATATCCTCCTTGCCTGCATGACTGTTTTTGCTCTTCCCTTTTTTTCTTCATCTTCGCACTGCTGAGTCCATTCTTGCGTTCTCCCAGAAGACTGGCACGCATAACAGCCTGTTCTCCGTATTTTCCTCTCAGACTATCCATGGCTTTATCCAGTTTCTTCATCTTTTCCGCATGTTCATCCGGAAACAGGCTCAACTGTTCATAGCTTTCCGTCTCCTCCACTGCCTTTCCTGCGGAAACTCCCAGAAGCCGGATCGGAGCATCCTTCCATGCCTCTGCCAACAGTGCTTTTGCCGCTTCATAGATTTCTGCAGTCGTATCCGTATAGTGCCCCAGACTGCGCTGATGAGACCATTTCTTAAAATCACTGTCCACAAGATTTACCGTCACCACACTTACTTTCATCTTATCCAGCCGGATTCTCGCCGCTACGGTCTCCACCAGGGACAACAAAAGCTGATTCGCTTCTTCCAAAGTCACCAGATTTTCCGCCGTTGTCACGCTGTTTCCGTAGCTTTTCTCCTTTGCCTGCCGGAGTGCAATCGGGGTTGATTCAATCCCATTGGCATAATCCCAGATCATCCCTCCGGTCACCCCAAGACGCCGAACCAACAAGCTCCGGTCTGCGGACGCCAATTCTCCGATTGTATGAACGCCCATCTTTTCCAATTCCCTTTTCGCACTTCTACCCACGGAAAACAATTCCGATACCGGAAGCGGCCACATCTTTGCAGCAATTTCATCCGGAAAAAGCGTGTGTACCTTGTCCGGTTTTTCAAAATCAGAAGCCATCTTCGCCAATAAATAATTGGAAGAGATTCCGATATTCACCGTAAACTCCAGCTCTTCCCGAATCCGGTTTCTCAGACGATTGGCACTCTCAAGAGGACTTCCCATCAGTAATTCCATACCCGTCATATCAAGAAAAGCCTCATCGATACTGTATTGATAGACATCCGGTGTAAAGGACTGCATAATTTCAATCATCGCCTTGCTGTTCTTCACATACCACTCAAAATCCGGCGGCACCACAACCAGTGACGGACACTTTTTCCGCGCTGAAAAAAGGGATTCCCCCGTGTGGATTCCGTATTTTTTTGCCTCCTCCGACTTCGCCAGAACTACACCATGCCGCTTTGACTCATCGCCTCCTACAGCTGCCGGAATCTTCCTCAGATCCAGTTTGCTCCCCTCATGGAGCTGTTTCACCGATGTCCATGAAAGAAAAGCACTGTTCACATCTACATGAAAAATTACTTTTTCCATATTCTCCTCTGACAACCTTTCTTTCCGGTTGTTTTCTGTTACTTTCTATTGCTTTCTGTTACTTTCTATTGCTTTCTGTTGCTTTTCAACCTCAGCTTTCCCCAAAAACTTCATTGACTGTACTGATTGTAGCATGATTTTCTGTCACCTTCAAGGCTGCTGCTTTCTCCTTTACAGCAAAAAATCACCATCTTCTGAAATGGTGATTTTTTGTCTTTAAAAGTTTGTATCTTTCCCTCAAGATTCTGTTTCAAAAAGCATCGATTCAATATAGGCATCCTGAAAGACCGGATCTGTTGAAAGACTGATTTCTTCTGATAATGCTGTCACTTCCTGTGCTTCCTTGATTCTTTCCTGATGAAGAAGGAGTTCTGCGGCTCCATGAAGGGAACTGTTTCCGACAGCTTTGATTTTCCCGTCAAAAGCTTTCGGGAACATCCCGATCGTCATAGCCTTCTCATAGTCAAGACGATAACCAAAACCTCCCGCTACATAAACTTCTGCCACTTTCTCCGCCGAAATCCCGTATTGATACAGCAGTGTCTCGATTCCTGCCCGGACAGCAGCTTTTGCCAGCTGAATTTCTCTGATATCCTTCTGAGTCAGACAGATCTGCTGCCCATTTGGACCTGTAGCCACCGGATATCCTGTTTGAAACCAGGGTTCTCCCAATTTTCCGGTTTCGTCCACTTTTCCACTCTTTACCAGTTCAGCCGCCAGTTCCAGCACACCGGTTCCGCAGATTCCTACCGGAGGCTGTTCCTGAATCGTTCTGATCTTTAAGATATCATCTTCCATCCGCGCATGGCACACCGCTCCCGGCACACTCCCTGTTCCCCAGGTAATATTGCCGCCCTCGAAAGCCGGACCTGCGGCTGTGGAAGTCACAAGAAGCTTTTCACGGTTTCCAAGCACCATCTCTCCGTTTGTTCCAAGATCGATCAACATATGAACCTCTGCTTCTTTCTCCATATGAAGTGCACAGATTCCCGAGACAATGTCTCCACCCACAAAAGCTGAAATGCCAGGATAAATCAAAACCTCTGTTTTCTCATGAAGTTTCGGAAAAAGAGTGTTCCCTTCTGTTATCACTGCACGGTTATTGTAAGGGATAAAGGGAACACTGCCGAGGCCATTGCAGGGATAGTTCATCAGTAAATGAATCATCGTGGTATTGCCTGCCATCGCAATACGGCTGATCTGCTCCCACGTGAGTTTCTGTTCTTTTCTGAGCGTTTCCATATCGTTCCAGAGGTCTGTGCGCAGTCTGTCACATAATTCTCTGCCTTTTCCTTCTATGGAAGCCTGAATCCTGGCAATGACATCTCCCCCGTAGATTCTTTGACTGTTCAGACTGGTGACCGTATCTGCAAGCGCTGCGTTTTTAAGTGAAATCAACTGGACAGCCAATGTTGTGGTACCAATGTCAATTGCAAACCCAAACATCCCTTCTCCATCAGACTGCTCTCCACCTGTCTGCCCCATATCTTCCTGCATGGACGCCTGCCCGCACGAAAAGTCTGCAACAGCCTCCATCTCCGTTTCATTTTTCCAGCCGATACGTACGGTCAGCTCCTCCATCGGCACTGCCTGACATGCAAGACGCCAGCCTGCTTCAAGTTCTTCTTCCGAAAAAGACCGCCTGTCCGCGTCCGTCACTGGAAGTTTTCCTTCTGTCACCTGAATCCGGCACTTGCCGCAGCTTCCCCGCCCTCCGCAGGGGGCATGCACACCGCTTTGTCCACTGCGAAGAGCATCCAGAAGTGTGCCCTCCATGTAATGGATTTTCTGTATCTCTGTTTCTTTTGACAATACGCGGATTTCCAGAGGTTCTATATGGCGAAGCATGCAGGTGACATTCGGACACGTCCGGCAATTATGCTGAACCCGAAATGCTTCCATGTCCTCTGTCGTCACATAAATCTGACTGCTGGTCTTCAGCGGACGGAACATATATCCCTGAGTCAATTCCATTCCCAGCTGTTCGCCTGCACCGGTCTGCAAAAACGCCTCCTTCTGGATCGTCATCGCGATGTCCTGCGGTGCCTCCAGACGCTTTTTCACTCCTCTTTTCCATTCTGCGCAGGCTTTTTTCAATTCCCTCTTTATGTCTGCTTCCAGTGAAAAAAGTGCTGCGTCTGCCATTGCATCCGCAAGCATTCCCTTCACATAATCCCCTTCCTGAAACATTCTGGTACTATAATCACTGATCGCCTGCCCCACAGTTACCAGAACATAAATCGCTTCCACATCTTCCTTCTGATCTTCCAATTGATAAGAAGCTGGGATCTTTCCAAGCGCCACGATTCCTCTGGGCGTACACATCTCCATCATTTCTTCGATCATTTCCTGAAATGCTTCTTCCATCGCTCCAAAGGATGCCGAGTCCGGACTACAGTTCAACTGCTGAAAGACCACTGACTGTTCGATCTCAGGATGAAACTCTTCCAAAATTTTTATATGATCCATCTTTACTCTCCGCCATACAGGCAATGCTTTCTTACCAAATTTCAATTTCCCATACATTTATATAGTCTTCATAAGCCCCCAGCCGGATCAAATCCGGCTTTTCTTCCAGCTTCTCTGTTACCCCATAGCGGGAAGGCAGAGAAGTCCATGGCTCAATACAGATATAGGGCACTTCTGTTTTCGGCCAGTGCCATAATCCGAGATAATCCATCTTCGGATAACGCACCACAGCAACTGCACCCTGAGGGCCGCATAACTGTACTTCATGTCCCATCCTGCAAAGAACGATAGCATCATGGTCAAACAAATGATGATGCAGTTTCAGCCGATAATCTGCTTCCAGAGAAAAGGGTTCTGTCCCCTCAAGTACGTAACCCGTATCTGTCATCAAGACCTTTTCCGGCATAACCCCCTGGGGGAACTGAAGATAATACGCTTCAAAATGTTCCTCTTCCCTCAACGGAACGCAAAATCCCGGATGACCACCGAGTCCGAAATACATATCTTTACTCTCTTTATTTTTAACAATATAGTATGTACGAATCGTGCTTTCCACAAGTTCATAATGAATCTCAAAACGGAATCCAAAGGGATATCTCATCCTGGTCTCTTCTGAATCCTCCAATACACAAACCAGATAATCCGGTCGTATCTTCTGACAGATAAATTCCTCCGTCATGGCAAATCCGTGGATTTCCATACTGTATTCCCGATTCTGATATTCGTATTTCTTACCATACATCCGCCCTACATATGGAAATAAATTCGGCGCCTGATCCGTCCATGTGACCGGATCAGGCTGCCATAAATATTCCATTTCGGGCGTTTCATTTTTCTTTCTTATGGAGCACATCTGAGCTCCGCGAGAAAGAATTTCCACTCTGATTTTTTCATTTTCGACTCGATATCTCACAGATCACTCCTTATGCACGCTTCTCGGCAACCGCCTTCTTCGCAACCTCTGCACAGGTAGCGGCATCTCCTGTATAATAATCAGCTCCGATGTTCTTTGCAAACGTCTCATTGACCGGTGCTCCGCCAACCATAACGATGTATTTGTCCCGGATGTCTTTCTCTTTCATAAGGTCAATCACTCCCTGCATGTTGCACATGGTTGTAGTAAGAAGTGCGGACATAACGATGAGATCTGCAGATACTTCTTCTGCCTTGTCAATAAATGTCTGCGGATCTACATCCACACCTGCATCATAGATTTCAAACCCTGCACCTTTCAGCATCATGGCAACAAGATTTTTTCCGATGTCATGCAGGTCTCCTTTGACAGTTCCGATTACGGCTCTTCCAACCGGTTCGTTTCCAAGTTCAACCAGCTTCGGCTCCAGAATGGCAATTCCGTTATTCATCGCACGTGCTGCAACAAGAACATCCGGTACAAACACCTCATCATTTTTGAACTTTTCACCAATGATCATCATTCCGGACAATAATCCTTCTTCCAGAATTTCTTTTGCATTGATTCCTTCATCCAATGCCTGCTGTACCAGCTGCTTTACGATTTTTGCTTTTCCTCTTTGTAAATTCTCAGAAATTTCCTGAATCAGTGACATAAGTTTTCCTCCTAAACTCCTAAAGTTTTTTTCATAATCAGGAAAACACCCAGCAGTATCCGCTTCATACTGCTGCCCCGCAGATTGCCCCCTCCCTGCGGGATCACAGCTTTCTGAATCGCTGTGATTTTTTGTTTTCCTGTGTCTTAGTATAATGGATTATACCCTTCTGTTTTTGTTTTTATTTTTGAAATTTAAGACTATTTTTTGATTTTTTGTGTTACAATATATTTACTATGAAAGTCCCGGACAGCGGCCATGAGGAGCGCATGCTTCCATGCGGCGAATCATGGACATTGGACGGGCAAGCCGGTATGAGTAAGTAGGGCGACAGCCCGGATTACGAATA
>OLZF01000827.1_pt1 | contig 28213 bp, 30 predicted proteins | sample 1674391 | NCBI WGS metagenome assembly OLZF01 (sample SAMEA103958166, study PRJEB25191) | human gut metagenome | biome: human-associated habitat [ENVO:00009003]; feature: intestine environment [ENVO:2100002]; material: feces | place: Germany | collected 2013/2015
TGATAACATGTAAACCATGTGCTTGCACAAAGTGTAAACCATGTTACTCTTGACACAAGCCCGCTCCCCTACGAAAAGCGAGAGGGATAGTGCGGTTGTGGGAGGGTTGGTGCGGGGTGGGGAGATGGTGCAACGATTCCTCAATAGTTGACAGTGCTTTGCACTGAAACAGAAGCTCACCTTTGGGCAGACAGATTTGTCGTCAGATTGCATAAATTGAGTGCAGGCGGGCTTGCGCCTGTCAAACGAAATTTGTACAGGATGACGGAAAATATGCAAGCTTGGCGTGCGGCAAAGGCGATAGCCGTTAATTGTGCGGTATTGCCTTGAGTTTTTTGTTATACAAATTGTTGTATTTTCAGATTTAACGCTGTAAACGTACAAAATCGCATTAATCTTTATATTGTTTCACCAAAACAAAAAAGTTTTTTTGTGCAAAATGCCAATTGCAAATCTAATTGCGATATAGTATGATTAAAAATAGCTTAAAAGCTAGAAAAATATTTTATGGAGGACAAAAAAATGAAGTTTACAAGAACTTTAGCAAGTGTTGCAGCTGCAGCTTTAGCTGTATCTTCACTTGCAATCGGCGCTTCTGCAGCTGTTTTTAAGGCAACTGTTGAAGAAACCGGTGCTCCCGCATCTAACAAGTGGGAACTCAAGTACGATGAGTCTGTTTACGAATGGGCTCCCAATGTAACTAAGGTAGTTGCTACAATTACAAACGAAGCTTACGTTAACGGTGCTTTAGGCGGTAACGTAATCAATGCTGACGGTACATCCGGTTGGGCAGCTTCTGCTCAGTGCGAATCTGCTGCAGCAGGCACAAGCGAATGGGTATGGGACGGCTTAAACGGTCTCGCATCAGGTATGGTTACTAACGAAGAAACAGGCGAAACATCAGAGTCCGGTTACTTCAAGGTTGATATCTGGTGGATGAACGCAGTTGAAAACGAAGACAAGTCAACTGCTCCTGCTACAACATTTATCGACAAGGTTGAATTCTTCGATAAGGACGGCAAGTCTCTTGCTGCTTACACAACTCCCACTGACCCCACTGCTGAAGTTACAACTTCACGCGCAGGTAAGTTAAACGTTGGTCTCGAAGCTCAGTTCGATTCAACAGTTGGTACAATCGGCGAATGGCCTTCACTTCCTAAGACAACTTTCAGAGATACAGGTAAGGACATGACTATTACTTACGATTTCTGGCAGTATGGTCCTGTTAAGTTTGGCGGCAACTACGTTGCTATTCAGACAGATCTCCCTTGGGAAGATTATGACAACAACACTAACTTATACAATGCTGACAACGTAAAGGTTTCTTCTATCAAGCTTGATGGCAAGGAATACGGCGATCTTACAAAGCTCGCAGTTAACAACGAAGGCGGCGGACTCAGAATCACTCTTATGAACGAGTGGAACGACAACTTCAAGAACGGCAACGCTCCTTTATCAGGCGTTGAGCTTCCCTCTTTCACAAAGTTCGAAATAACATTCTCAGTTGGCGAACCCAACGGAGCTGAAAAGCCTTCAGATCCTGTTAAGCCCGGCGAAACAGAAGATCCTGTTAAGCCCGGCGAAACAGAAGATCCTGCTGAGCCCGGTGCATCTTCAGGTACTGTAAACCCCGGCGAATGCTCAGGCGAGCCCGTTAACCCTCCTACAGGTGCTGCAGTAGCAGTTATCCCTGCAGTTCTCGCAGCAGCAGCAGTTGCTACAACAGGTATCGTTCTTAAGAAGAGAAGCAAGTAATCGCTTTTAAGTGATTAAACGCTTTAATTAAAGAGCATACAACCCCTCCGCTTATGGCGGAGGGGTTTTTGTTTTATTCTGCATTATCTGATTTGAATTTCGGGTATATAACTGAAGCCACAGCTTTTGCTGTGGCTTTCATATTGTCGCTAAACTCAAGCACCGCAACGGTGAAATGAGAGCGGCGGTTATTTTGAAAAGGACTAACCGAAACTTTTGGTTTTTCTTTTTAACGCTTATTCCCGACCGTTTTGCTAACCTCAATAACGCACCAGCCTTTAAAAAGGTCGGAATTTGAAGCGGCTCACAGCCGTTCGTTGTGGAAGGGTCTGCGTTTATTTTCAAGAACGACCTTGACGATCGCAGAATATATATCCTTTCGGGCGTAGCTGCAATAGCCGTCTACTACCGAACGCTCCTCATCCTGCGTTACCGTTACTATTTTTACGGGAACAAGGTCAAGTACCTTTTCGGATATTATCCGCTTGCATTTTTCGCAGTGGCAGGTGTTGAAACGTCTTAACGCATCATCAAGTATCTCGTCAATGATTATACGGTTTATATCTATCGTTATCTGTCCTGTGTGACGTGTTACGCTTTTAACCGTCTGCTGTGGCTCATCGTCCTCGGGGATATGAAGCATCGGGTTATGCTTTGTGTGAGATTTAGGAGCGGATGTGCCTCGCTTTGACTGCGTATAGTTACGCAGTTTGTCCTCTACGGTGCTTTCGGCAAGCGATTTCTTCTCTCTTTCCTGCTCGGCAGGCGGTAAGAACGGATTGACACCTGAGGGCTTTGCATTTATAAGATTCATTACCTGTCTTGTCTTGCTTGATTTGTATTCTTCTGCCACAGGAGGCGCTCCTTTCGCGAATTACTGTTTCTTTGACGGTCTGCGGACGGGACGTTTGCTGTCCTTTCTCTGCGATTTTTTCATCGGCACACCGGTCACTTCGTTGATAAGACTGCGGTATTCTGCGGTCGCCTTGGAGCGTGGGGCATATTCCATTATCGAAATGCCGTGTGCAGGGGCTTCCGCAAGAGAAACGTTTGTGCTTATCCTTGAACTGAGTATCTTTGTGCCAAGCTGTTCGGCTATCATTCCGGCAAGCTCCTCAACTTCTTTTGTAAGCACAAGTCGGGGATTATATTTATTAAGCAATATGCCTGTAATCTCCAGATCCTTGTTGTAATATTTCTTTACGGCGAAAATCGTTTCTTTAAGCTGTGCTATTCCCTGCAGGCTGAGTATCTCGGCTATCATCGGAATAATCAGCTTGTCCGCCGCTGTATATGCGTTTATCGTGAGGATTGAAAGTGCAGGAGGGGTGTCTATCATTATGTAATCATAATCGTCCATAACATCAGACAGTGCCTCTCTGAGAAGGTACTCTCTGCCAACACCGGTAAGCTCAAGCTCACATCCCGACAGCAGTATGTTTGCGGGGATAACATCGCAGTTATCCGTGCATTGTATTGCCTCTTTTACGGTGCAGTTTCCCTTGAATACATCGTACATAGTATAGCTTTCTTCTGCGTCAGCGCCAAGGCTGAAGCTGAGATTTCCCTGCGGATCGAGGTCTATTGCAAGAACGCTCTTACCGCTTTCGGTTAGTCCTCCGCAGAATGCGGCGCAGGTCGTGGTTTTGCCGACACCGCCCTTCTGATTTGTTATCGCTATAACAACTGCCATACAGTGTATCCTCTCTTTGCCTTATCGGGTTAAATTTTAGTTTTTCAAATTATTTACAGATAAAAGCAATCATACCCGCTGAAAAAGCGGGTATGAATATTTCTGATTACTTTAATTACAATGTGTGCTGAAGATCTTCCATCTCGGAATCTTCGGGCTGATAGATGTGGTAGTTTGCCTTACCGTTCTTCTTTACGAAGTACATAGCCTCATCAGCGGCGGCAACTACCTTGTTGCTGTCATCACCGTGTTCGGGGTAGAACGCTATACCGATACTTGCCTTTACGTTTATCGAAACGTTAGCAAGCTCTGAATGATAGCCTTCATAAAGCTCATCTATAAGGTCAAGCGACAGGCTCTCTATCTCCTCAATCTGCTTAGGATCGGTGATACAAAGAACAAACTCGTCACCGCCGAAACGTCCTGCGAATCCGCTTCCCTTTACACGCTGTTTGATACAGCCGGCAACATACTTGATAACCTCGTCACCTACGGAATGTCCGAAACGGTCGTTTATGAACTTGAAATCGTCAACGTCTATAAAGAGTACCGCAACCTTTGAGTGTGCGCTACGCTCAATCTCACTCTTAAGCTCACGCTCAAATGTGCTTCTGTTATAAAGCTGTGATAAGAAGTCGTAGCTTGCACGCTCGGAAAGCTGAAGCTCAAGCTTCTTTTCGCTGTCTATGTCGGTTACGACACCGATAACACGGAGCGGTTCGCCAAGACGGTCGGTTACGCAGAGCGCACGGATAGAGAACCATAACAGGCTTCCGTTTTTTGTGGTCATCTGATACTCGCCGCTGTGACCTGTTCTGTTCTTGAGCAGTGTGCTTATATCACGCTTATAGACTTCGGCATAATCCTCCGACATTATCTTATCAAGGAACTTACCGTTTGCAAGCTGTGCTTCTGACGGGTCTATGTCGAACTTCTCCTTGAAGTTATCCGAAACGTACATTGTTTCCTTATGGAAATCCCACTCGAACAGCATATTGTCCGAAATGTCCGAAATCGTTCTGTGAAGCTCCTCAGACATACTTACGTCATCGAGCATATTGTTGAACAGCTCGGAAATATCCTTGAACTCATTGTGTGTCTTTATATCAAGACGCTTGTCACGGTCGCCCTCCTGTATCTCACGGGCAACCTTTACCATCTCGTTCATCGGGTTTACGATAGACTTTGTGATAAGAATACCGAGAAGTGCGCATATAACGGCAAGAACCACCATAGTACCGAGCGATATTGCGAGCGGAACTGTAATCTGCGACATTGCCATATTTGCAGGGTAAACACTTACCCACTTCCAGTTTGACGTGGACGCACCTGTGAAATAATTGTAGCAGCCAAGCTTGCCGCCTGCGTTATAGTCAACGTTATTTTCAGCCGATGTGGGCTTAGTTGTGGACTTCATAACATCTATTATTCCGCTGTCGGAAATATCATCTATCTTCTGTACGGCGGTACCCTCGTAATTCAGCACGCATCCTGTGCCGTCGGTTACGGAAAGATAGCCCTTGCCGTCGCCGTATGACGACTTAGACAGTATTTCGCTTATCTTTGAAAGGTCGATAATCTCTATGGCGAATCCGTCGATATTGTTAAGGCCGTCTGCATCTATGCTCTTTGCAACGTAGAACACGCTTGTTTCGTAGTCCTCGTTATTCATATAGATCTTTGAAATCTTTATCGAGCCTTCGGAATAGCCCTCAAGCTCCTCGAAGCCGAAGAAGCTCTCCTTCATGCCCTGTATATCCTCATATTCGTAAACGATATTGCCGGAAGAGTCGGTTATCACAAGGTTCTTGAAGCCGCTGTTCCTGTCGGCTATATTCTCGGCAATGAGTGAAAGCGATGCCTTTGCGTCATCACCCTGACCGCTCTGTGCAAGCGTTCCTGCAGGCCTGCTTAATGAAAGATAAGCAACATCGGATATACACTCGTTTATGTACTGATTGATTATCTCCTGCTGAGCCGCACCTGCCGCTCTTGCAAACTGGCTTACCGAATTTGCGGCAAAGCCCGTCATACTGAAATACCCCACTATGCCGACTATCAGCATCGGTATTACGGCGAAAGCCGTAGTGAGTATGCGTAAAGTCGTTTTGATCTTTAATGACTGCATTTTATAAAACCTCCGAAACCCTTAAATTCAATATCAATCAACCGTTTCATAATTTTATGTTAATTTAAAATCTGTCAAATCATATCACGTTTTTCACGTTCCTTCTGCAGCATTTCAAACTGCAGCTTGTAGATATATCTTGAAATAGTTTCTTCCTGCGAATGAGAAACACCGATAAAGCGGCAACCGTAGCCTGTACCGGTTTCCTGCGAATCTATCGCCTGTTCTCTCAGCACCTCCGCATTAAGCTCAAGGCGTGAGCCGGACAGATTGATTATCATCAGCAATTTGTCGCCCTTGGCGAAATGCCTGCGTGCGTCTGTGCAGATGAAAAATACTCCGCCGACATTTATATCCTTGATGTATATTTCGGCAGGCGGATCAAGCGGAACGGGCTTGTCATCGCCCTCCTGCATTCTTAGTGTTATAAACGCTCTTTCATTCGTTTTTATCTTGAAATATCTTCTGCGCTCTTCAAGAAGCTCCGCCTTATCGGGTCTTAATATCACATTAAGCTGGCGGTCGGTCGATACGGATACGTTCGTCTTGTATCTGTAGCGGTCGCCGTCACGCATACGGGCAATGACGTAAACATACTGAGATGTGTCGATCTCGGGCATTCTCCGTCCCTTTATCATCAGCATATTGTCGATAATATTATCGTTAAGGTCATACATTATCGGAAAGTCGAAGTTGCTCTCGGTGTACATCAGCCGCTCACCGTCAAGCGAGGTTATCTCAAAAGAAGTAAAGTCTTCTTTCTTATAGCTCAAAAAGCACAACTCCCCTTTCCTTAAGACACGGGGAAAAGGCATTACAGCCGCACCCAACACGCCTATATTATCATTTATCATTAAGTATACAATAAATTGAACAATAAATCAAGCAGAATCGGCAGTTTTTTAGTCGGTTTTTAAAAATTCTGCGAATTGTTTAAAAAGTACAGCTTGTTTTTATACAAATTAATTAAGAAAAGTTCGTTGACTTTTGTAAGGCGGCTATAATATAATTAGTATAAGCAGAAGTTTGTCGTAAGGGAGGTGCGGTAGCGGAATGTTGTTCCGCAGGGTCTATGCAGAATTTTTTTCACGCCGACACATCGAAAGCACGCACTGTCTGCCAGAAAGCAAGCGTTGCTGTCGGAGCTGTGCTTGCGCTCCCGGCGCTTCTGAGCCTTATGTCGCTGATAATACAGACAAGAAATTGGCGGACGGAGGGGTTTCTCGCCGCAGGACTTGCTGTTCCTGCGATATGCGTTGCCGTGTGGCTTGCGTTCACCTTTCTTTTGTTCTTTATATGCGAAACACGGTCAAGACGTATAAAACGATGCACCTACTTCGAGATACAGAAATCCGCCGCAATTCTCAGCAGGTACGGCGGAAAAATATCGGCGGACACGGGCGGGATACAACGCAGGCTGTATATAATACCGTATGACGAGATGAAGCTGTCTGTGAAAAAAGGCAGGCTTGTCTTTACGGGAAAAATCAGATGCTACGAAGGCGATTCTGACCGTCTGGGATACCACATAAGGCAGGGCAAGCCTGAATTTGACAGCTGGTGGCTTAATGAAAACGGCTTCAGGGAAATATCCTCGCTGACGCTTCCGCATTGCTTTCCAAAGCAGAAAACGATTTTCAGACACTGCTCGCTCGCTCAGAAGCGGTATCTGCTAAGGTGCGAGAAAAAGAAAGCCGCCGAAACAAAGCCCGTTTCAAGACCGAAAACAAGAATGGTCTACAGACAGGCAAGGAAAAGAACGTTTACCGAGCTTCCCACATTCGACAGGAAGTGGTAGCTTGTACGATTGTGCAGTCTGACTAAAAAATACAGCCGTTGCATATTGTCAGTCACCGCTTTTAGAGAATCGTACAAAAATCAACAGATTTTTCCTACCAGCCTTGCAAAACGGTAAAAAATGTTGTATAATATACAATTGAGTTGTTAGAACTGTAACTTGAAATTTGTTAAAATCGCACCAAAAACCATATAATGTTAACATAACTTAAGGTGGTTTTCTACATATTGTAACTTTGTTACACCGAAATACAAAATACGGAAATCGTTCATCGTATTAACTGTTTATGACACGGGGAACATTTCCTGAGAAGGACCGCTTGAAAAGGAGGATATATGGCACTTTTCAACACAAACGCTTTTCGCATTACCGAACAGGGTCTGTCTGTTCTGTGGCAGAAGCAGCAGATAATCGCACAGAATATAGCAAACCAGGATACGCCCGGATATAACTGCAAGTATCTTGATTTTTACGCTGTACTCAAGGACAGAATGGAAAGCACGAGCGTCGTCGGAGGTAAGGCGAAGGAAGGCTCAAAGCAGGTCGAGCTTGCTACCAGAGTGTACGAGGACACTGCGACCAACACTCAGCCGGACGGCAACAACGTAGACGTTGATTCGCAGTCAAACGAGCTTGCAAAGGTACAGCTTCACTATCAGGCTCTCAAGAACCAGATGAACGGAGAGTTCACAAGACTGCGTTCGGCAATGAAAACGTAATTTTAGGCAATACCGCACAATTAACGGCTATCGCCTTAAAGCAGACGCTTTAAAATAATGGATTATATACAGTGAAACGGATTTCAACGCTTTTTTGACATACAGAAAGGAGTTTTTTGCATGGCATTTTTAAGCTCGCTTAATATAGCCGCATCGGGCATGGCAGCGGAAAGACTGCGTCTTGATGTAATTTCGCAGAACGTTGCGAACGCAAAAACCACCAGAACGGAGGACGGTACGCCGTACAGAAGGCAGGTCGTACTGTTCAGCGAAAACAAGGGTTTCAACTCTGTGCTTGAGGAAACTATAGCAAAGAGGAAAGAAAAAATAGCAGGGGGAGTGCCTGCGAATACTGTTTCTGCGACTAAAAACAAGGGCGTACTTGTTACTGAGATAGTCGAGGACGAAACACCGCTCACACCGGTCTATGACCCGACACATCCCGACGCAGACGAGAACGGCTATTACTATCTGCCGAACGTTGACGTAGCGGAGGAGCAGATGGACGCTATGGCGGCTACACGCTCGTATGAAGCCAACCTTGCTGTGCTGAACGCTGTGAAATCAATGGCGCAGACGGCACTCAGCATAGGAAACAACTAACGATACGCGAAAGGAACTGATATAAATGTTTATAGTACCGCTTACAAGCAGTATCACCCCTATGGAAACGATAAGTCAGAAAAAGCAGACCGAAAGCACAGATGACGGCGAGGCAACGTTCTTCGATGTTTTTGAGTCGCTTGTAAAGAACGTCAAGGAAACCGACGCACAGGTACAGAAGGATTCTGTCGATCTTATGCTCGGCGATGTGGACGATCTTGCACAGATACAGGTAAATCTTGAAAAGGCGGCTACCGCTGTGGATCTGCTTGTTACTGTCAAGAACAAGGCTGTTGACGCATACAACGAGATAATGCGTATGACCGTCTGATCAATACTGATCTACACTTCAAGGGAAGGATACATATATAGATGAAGGATAAGCTTTCCGCTTTCTGGAGCGGATTCAAAGATAAATGGAGCTCGCTTGCGAAAAATCTGCGGATATTCATAATAACTGCGGTATCGGTAGTAATAGTTGCCGCAATCGTGCTTGCGATAGTGCTTAATCAGAAGGGATATACGGCTATTTATACCGGACTTGACAGCGAGGAAAGCTCGCAGGTCGTTTCGGCAATAAACGAGCTTGGAATAACGGACGTAAAAATGGGTACGGACGGCAGTATCTCTGTACCGAGCGACCAGGCGGACAATGTAAGAATGCAGCTTAGTATACAGGGATACCCCAAGTCAACGTTCAACTTTGACGTATGGAACAGCGGCATAGGTATATGGTCGACCGACACCGAAAAGAAGGTACTTCAGATACAGCAGTTACAGACGCATCTTATGAAAGCCATCAACACCATAAGTGCGGTCAAGAACTCTTATGTTATAATCACTATGCCGGAGAACAGCAATTATGTTATCTCCACGGACAGCGAAGAACCGAGAGTCAGCGTAAAGCTCGAATTAAAGAAAGACGCTCAGCTTACGAGCGATCAGGTTGAAGGTATCTATGCACTGGTGCTGAACTCTTTGCCGGGTCTTGAGCGTGAAAACATATCAATACTCGACTCGGACGGCAAGCTGCTCAGCGGCGAGAACACGACCGTTGAGGAGGACGTGCTGTACCAGTCAAGACTGAACTTCCAGGAGCAGATGCAAAGCCTGCTCAAGAGCCAGCTCAACGATACGCTGAAAAAGCTGTACAAGGACTACACAATAAACGTAAACGTAAAGCTCAATTACGATAACTCAAAGTCGGAATATACCATCTACACACCGTCTGTAGCAGAGGACGGTACATCGGGCGGTATGATAGAAAGCTCCACAAAGAACGAGGGCTGGGGCGGTATAGGCTCGCTGTCGGGCGTTGTAGGCACAACAAGCAACAGCGACATCTCACCGAACTATCCGACTATCACGGGCGACGATGATAACCAATATTACTATCAGAACAGCATTACCGTAAAGCGTCTTGTAAACACCGAGATAAGACAGCTTGAAAAGAACGGCTATTCGGTAGATAAAATAACGGCGGCTGTAACGGTAGATCAGGTAAATATGCTTGAAGCGGACAAGGAACAGCTCCGTGAAGTAATTGCGTTTGCTATCGGCGCAGACGTTGCAAATGTTACGGTTGCAAACTACCCGTTTGTTATAAACGGCAACAACGGTACTAACGGTGGCGGCAATACGATAAACAGAGGCGGAAGCGTTGACTGGACGGTTTATATCATACTCCTGCTCGGACTTCTTGTGCTTGCACTGCTTATCGTAGCTATTCTTACAAGCAACGCAAAGAAGAAGAAACGTGCAAAAGCAAGAGCCAAGGCGGCGGCCGCACAGGCAGCGGCGGCACAGGCGGCGCAGGAATCTGCCGCTCTCAGCTTTGAGCCTCAGCCTCAGCCGGACGAAGAATTCAACATACAGCACCTTGACGACTATGACGACGAGTCAAAGAGTGCGGTTCTCAAGAAGGAAATCAAGGATTTCTCACGCACAAATCCCGATGTCGTTGCCCAGCTCATACGTTCTATGATGAAAAACGGCTAATGATATTGACAGCATAAAGGAAGGATATATATGGAGGCACTCACCAGCGCACAAAAGGCGGCAATAATCATAAGCTCTATCGGTACGGAAAATGCGTCCGAGGTATTCAAGCACTTCTCCGACGAGGAGGTAGAGCAGATCACGCTTGAAATAGCAAGAATGAACTACTACCCTATGGAAGTGGTGGACAGCGTTCTTAACGAGTTCTATGAGCTTTGCCTTACCCAGAAGGTAATATCCGAGGGTGGTGTGGAGTATGCCCGTGACATACTTGAAAAGGCATTCGGTCCGCAGACGGCACAGGCGCTGTTTGAAAAGATAACAAAGCAGTTCCAGACAAAAGCGTTTGCATTTGTCCGCAAGGCAGACTATAAGAACCTGCTTGCAATGGTACAAAACGAGCATCCGCAGACAATTGCGCTGATACTTTCTTACGCAAGGAGCGATCAGGCATCGGCTATTTTAAGCGAACTGCCCAAGAAAACAAGGATAGATGTAGTCGAGCGTATGGCTAAGATGGACAGGGCATCGCCCGATGTCGTAAAGTCTATAGAGCGCACGCTTGAAAAGAAGTTTGACAATCTTGTTACCGCCGACACCACAGAGGTCGGAGGTATAGACTATGTTGCGGAGGTCATGAACAACGTAGACCGTGCAACAGAAAAATACATATTCGACGAACTGACGCTGAGAGATCCGAAGCTGGCAGACGATATACGCTCAAAGATGTTCGTATTCGAGGATATAGTAACTCTCGACAATATGGCTATACAGGCGTTTATACCGGAGGTCGATTCAAAGGATCTTGCGGTTGCTATCAAGGGGTCTACTCCCGAGGTTGCAGAGTGCATCTATGCAAATATGTCTACCCGTATGCGTGAAAGTGTACAGACAGACGTTGAGTATCTTCACAATGTCCGTATGCGTGATGTTGAGGAGGCTCAGCAGAGAATCGTATCCATCATACGCAGACTTGAGGACGAGGGTACTCTCGTTATCTCAAAGGGCAACAAGGAAGACGAAATCATCGCATAATACGAAAGCGAGGAATATATTTTGGCAGGCGTATTCAAGGCGGGTCGTGGCGGTTATTATCCCGTACAGCCTACAACAGATACAGTTGTTATCGACAACTCAATAAAAGTAAAGCCTGTCGCACCGCAAGCTCCCTTGCAGGAAACAGTGACGGCCGACACCGCAGAAAATACGGCGGTCACCGATGAAGCATCGGCAAAGCACAGGCAGGAACTTGAGCAGGAAAAAGAGAAGATAACAAGCTATTATCGTGAGCAGGGTGAAAAGGCACTTGCCGATGCCCGTGAAAAAGCACAGAAAATACTCAGCGAAACCGAACAGCAGGCGCAGGATTATGCCGCACAAGCAAAGGCGCAGGCTGAGGCAATCTTTGAAAAAAGCAGGTCGGACGGCTTTGCGAAGGGTCACGAGGACGGATATGCCGCAGGGCTTGACAAATGCCGTGATATGCTCTCGGAGATCAAAAGGCTCAGCGAGCAGATGGTAAGCGACAAGGCGGAACTTTTTGACAGCTACGAGGTTGAGATATTCGACACGGTAATGGAGATAGTAAACCGCATAACGCTGAACTCACTCGGTCAGAAGGACAAGGCGGTAATCAAGAAAACGATAAAGGAAGCGGGAAAGAGTTTCCGTGGCAGTGAATATGTAAAGCTGACCTTATCAAAGACCGATGTCAGCGAGGAAATGGCGGCGGATACCGACTATTTCAAAAAACTGTTCACAAATGTAAAGAACGTGGAGGTCGAGGTGCTTAAGGACGCACCGAGCGGTACTGTTATAATTGACAACGGCAGTGAAATTACCGATGCCGGAATACAGACACAGCTCAAGATGATAGAGGAGCTGGGCAGAGGAAAGTACCGCAGAGCGCCGTCAAGGAAAAAAGCCGAAAAGCAGGAAGAACCTGCGGCGCAGGCAGAACCCGACAATAACGGCGGCGAAGAACAAAGCGAATAACTCCCTTATTTGAAAGGACTTTAACATGGATCTCGGCGGATTTCTGACAGAACTCAGAACTACCGATACATATAAGTATCTGGGTAAAATTGAAAAGATAGTCGGAATGACGATCGAGGCGAGCGGACCGCTGTGCAGTATAGGCGATGTGTGCCGTATCTACACAAAGGATATGAAGTCGCATATCCCTGCCGAAGTGGTGGGATTCAACGAGCATAAGGTACTGCTTATGCCGTATACCGACCTTGAGGGTATAGGTCCCGGCAGTATAGTTGACAACACCGGCGACAAGCTGAATGTAAGAGCCGGCGACAAGCTGATAGGAAGAATAATCGACGCACTGGGAAATCCGCTTGACGACGGAGAGCCGATTGAATATACAGACACAGTGCCTATAGCGGGCATTCCTGTAAATCCACTCACCAGACCGAAAATACACGAGCCTATAGAGCTTGGCGTAAAGGCGATCGACGGACTTCTCACAATGGGCAAGGGGCAGAGAATGGGTATCTTTGCAGGCTCAGGCGTAGGTAAGTCAACGCTTATGGGTATGATCGCACGAAAGGTAAAGGCCGATCTCAACGTTATAGCGCTTGTAGGCGAGCGTGGCAGAGAGGTAAGAGAATTTATAGAAAACGACCTCGGAGAAGAAGGTATGGCAAGGTCGGTCGTTGTTGTCGCAACATCGGATCAGCCTGCGATGATGAGAAATAAATGTCCTATGACGGCTACGGCTATAGCGGAATATTTCTGCTCTCAGGGCAAGGACGTTCTGCTGATGATGGATAATCTTACACGTTTTGCTATGGCACAGCGTGAGATAGGTCTTTCGACAGGCGAGCCTCCCGTTGCAAGAGGCTATACCCCGTCAATATACGCCGCAATGCCGAAGCTGCTCGAAAGGGCGGGAAATTTCGAAAAGGGCAGTATAACGGGAATTTATGCTGTGCTTGTTGAGGGTGACGATACAAACGAGCCTATATCGGATACCGTAAGAGGTATAATTGACGGACATATAGTGCTGAGCCGTAAGATAGCGGCGCAGAACCATTATCCTGCAATTGACATACTGCCGAGCATCTCACGTCTTATGTCGGCAATTGCAGATCCGGAGCATAATAAAGCGGCAGGAAAGCTGAGAAATCTGCTTGCGCTTTACAACAACAACGCAGACCTTATCTCGATAGGAGCGTACAAGAAGGGTACAAACCCGGCTCTTGACGAGGCGATAAAGAAGATAGACAAGATAAACGATTTTCTGATGCAGGGAATGTATGAATCATTCTCGATGGAGGATACCATAAAGCTGTTAAAGGCGGCGGTTTCCTGATAACAATGCGATATGAAGAAGTTTAATTTTACATTGCAGTCGCTGAAAAAGTACAACGATCAGGTGCTTGACAGCGAGAAATCAATACTCGGCAGACTAAGGGCGGAGCTTGCGGAAATGCAAAGCGAGCTTGACGCAAAGGTGGCTGAGTACGAACAGAGCATAGACAAGCTGAATGAGCTTGTGCGGGGCGGCACTACCGCTATGAGATTGTCGCTGCACAAGAAATATGTTTCCTCTTTGCAACAGGACATATATCGCATAAAGGGGCTTATGGCGCATAAGCGTGAGGAAATCGAAAATCAGCTTCAAAAGGTCATAGACGCTACCAAAGAGGTTTCTAAGCTTGAAAAGCTGGAGGAAAAACAGCTTGAGGAGTACAGATACGCATCTCAGAAGGAGCAGGAGCAGATCATAGAGGAATTTGTGACAAACGGCTCTTCAAACGGAGATAATACACCGTAAATTGTTGACATATAGTTCGAAATGTGGTACAATACAAGGTGGAAAGCTGTGCAATTTTCATAAATTTTAACGGTTTAAACCCGTTAAATATATAAAAGTTGTTAAAAAGCATATATTATTTTTGACAATGAATAGCACCGAAAGGGGGTGAGATATGATGAATGGGACAGCAGTATTGCCTGCCGTTGTTACAACGTTTGCAGGCAATGCCGCCACAATCTCGGCAGGTAGCGTACAAAACGGCTCAGCAAGCGGTACTGCCGGAGGTTTCTCCGATACGCTCGGTGCTATGGTAACAAGCGGTCAGCAGTGCAATATGAACTCAGCTGTGCGAATGAATGCCGATAATAAGGCTGTTATGAACGGCGAGATATTAAGCGGGCTGAACGAGCTTGAGCAGAATGCAAAAGAACTGAAGGAACTGCTTAAAACAGCCGAGCTTGCAGGATATCTGCAAGGCGGTACGATGCAGTTTTACGCTGACGCAGTGCAGACGGACAACAGCGAGCTTATGCAGATCATGACCGGTCTTGAGGTCAGCAGTCCGATAGACGATGTGCTATCCGAAGAAGGTGCTTTCAGCAAAATTTCAGACGGGAATGACGTTAATACGGCTCTCGGTTTACAAAACGGAGAGATTTCCGCCGTAAATGATTTTGCGAGTGAAATTCAGATGAATAACGGCGACTCTGCGGATACTGTAAAACAAACGAACGTCAAAGCGGAAATCGCTTCAGACAGCATTGCCGGTGAAAATGCTGTGGCTGCAACGGCTGACAAGTCAGACGCTTTTGCAAGCGTGGCTGTCGGAAATGCCGAAAAGTCTTCAGATGCGGATAATGTACGTTCAAAGGCAGATACGACTTTTACCGAAAAGACCGATTTTGTCGATAAGATGGGCTTTATCGGGAAAACAGGCAGGCAGGAAACATCCGGTGTAAAAGCGGACGGTGTAAAAGCAGATAGTGTAAAAGCAGATAGTCCTGAGGCTGTTAAGGCTGAATTTACGGTAACGTCATACGAAAAATACGGCGACAACAGCGTAAAGCAGGATATACAGACGCAGGATGACAGCACGCAGAGAATGGCATTTGCCAAGCGAAGCATCGAAAGCAAGAGCGATGAGCTTAGAGCGATAGCCAAAGGAAACGAGGTTACTAAATCGGACAGCGACCTTGAAACCGAGCAGAAGGTTACCGACAAGAATGCGGTAAGCGATATGCTTGCAAAGGGCAGTAATGTATTTGCAAGAACAGAAAGCCGTTATGACGAAAACGGGCAGGAAATCCGCACGGTCAGAGTACCGATAAGCGATATGGCTGAGTTTGTGAGCGAACACGCACCTAAGGCGAACGGCAGAAGCACGCTTACGGTTGTGCTTACACCCGAAACACTGGGCAAAATCACGGTTCGTATGGCAAATGAGGGCGGAAAGCTCACGGTTGAGATACTGACGGAAACTCAGGCGGCGAAGGAGCTTTTACAGGCAAGGTCACAGCAGCTTGCGTATGCGCTGAAGAATGACGATATAGAGCTTACCTCGTACAAGGTGGAAACCTCGCAGGCAGAACTTTTCCAGAGAGATTTTGACGGCAGCAGTAAGAACCCTTACAGACAGCAGTCGCACAGTCAGCAGAAGAATGACACGGATGACTTTGAAAATCTGTTGGGGGAGATTCAGACAATGGACTGATTTTTATCGGTCGGACTGACATGAAAGGATAACAGATGGCAGACATTTCAAGTCTTCAGAGTGTACAGTCAAATCACGAAAAGTATAAGGACCTTTTCAAGAATTCGGGCAAGAACGATACGATAAGCACAGATACGTTCTTCAGTCTGCTTATGGCGGAAATGAGCAACCAGGATCCGCTTGAGCCTACGTCAAATACCGAGTTCGTGTCGCAGATGGCACAGTTCACGGCATTACAGGCACAGCAGGACAATCTGAAGTACAGTATGTCAAACTATGCGGCAGGTCTTGTAGGCAAGACGCTTACAATGAATGCGCAGAGCGACGACGGAACGCTTTTATCGGGCGTATGCACCGGAGTAAGCATCAGCGGAAGCGATGTGAAGGTAGTAGTTGACGGCAAGCAGTACGATTTATCGGCGGTAAAGGCGATAAGCGATACGGTAAGCAAGGGTACGTTACACACGATGACCGAGGCACTGGGATATGTGGGCAAGGAAGTAACGGTAAAGGTACTCGGCGACGACGGCAAATTCTACTATGCAAAGGGCAAGGTCGAGTCGGCAGAAATGCAGGACGGCGACGCAAAGATAGTGATAGACAATTATCTCTACTCTATTGACGAGATAGTACACGTCAGCGAGGGTACGGGAAGTACGGCTGACAAGAACACGGGAGCTCCGGCAGGAAGCACCGGGGGCAACAAGTAAATAAAAAGGCGGCAGTGTTATGTTGATAAATGAACTAAAGCTGCGGAATCTGCAGATTTCGACAGGCAACGTTAACACCGCAAAAGCAGGGAATGCTGAAAAGGCCGCACAACAGTCGGGAGGAACATTTGCAGAAGCTCTGCAAAGCGAGCTTGATGCAAGAAACTCGGCGGTAGGCTTTTCGAAACACGCAATGAAGCGTATAGAAAGCAGAAATATCGAGATACTTGACTCGGATATGCTGCAAAGACTTAATGACGGCATTGAGATAGCCGCAGAAAAGGGCAGTAACGAAACACTGGTACTCGTAGACAGGACTGCTTTTGTGGTAAGTGTGAAAAACCGCACGGTGATCACAACTATGTCACAGGAAGATTTAAAAGGAAATATTTTTACGAACATCGACTCGACCGTAATTATGTAATACCGGACCGAAAGGAAGTATTCCTTACCCCGAATGACAGACGGGTAAGAGCGGTCGGCACGATGGAGAAAGGAACAGATCATGGTTAGATCTTTATTCTCGGGCGTGTCAGGATTAAAGACACATCAGCAGAAGATGGACGTTATAGGTAACAACATTGCAAACGTCAACACTACAGGCTTCAAGACAAGCGTAACTACCTTCCAGGAGGTATATTACCAGACTAAGAAGAACGGCTCGGCAGGTACTTCTATGCAGGGCGGTGTAAATCCCTCTCAGGTAGGTTACGGCACTAAGCTGGGCGCTATCGGACAGGTAATGGGACAGTCGGGCTTCACATATTCTGACAGCGTTTATGACTGTGCTTTATCGGGAGACGGATTTTTTCAGGTAATGGACGAAGCCGGCAACATCTTCTATTCAAGAGCAGGCGTATTCAACGTTGATAACGCAGGAAACCTCGTTGACTCAAACGGTAATATGGTACTCGGCGTAAGCGGTGACGCAACAGGCGTTGACGCATCTTCAAACAGAATTACATTCGTAGTTCCCGAGGTTCTCGACAACGAAGCCAGCTACTCAAAGACAATTACATACAAGGGCGGTACATATCCGCTTACAGTATCGGCAGATACAGCGACTCCGGACGGCAACATATCGGTAGGCTTTACGGTCGGCAACAGCGATTACGCTTATATGAGCGGAAACAAGCTCGTTGTACAGCTGAACGAAAAGAATGATTATACAAACCTCAACGATCTTGAGGACGCTGTGACCCGTGCTTGCGAAAACGGCGGTGTAAGCATTGAGGGCGTACTTCCGCTCCATTTTGAGCTTGATACGGTGCCTCCTGCGGCAGATATTCCTGCAACGACAGCTACAAACACAATGAAGCTGGACGACGGAACAACAAAGGCTTCTCTTACATTTACGACAGTAAACGCAGGAGAATACGCAAACAACTACACGATAAACTTAAGATATTCAAAGAATGCCGCAGACACAACGGCAAAGTGGTCGGACAACGGTCTTACGATAAGCGTTTGCCCCGGTGCTACGGTAGCCGACATACAGGCGGCTGTAGACAAGGCGGCAGGCAGTAACGAAAAGTATCAGCTTAAGGTTACAAGTACGGACTGGGACGCTGCAAACGGCGCACTTGAAACGCTTCTTGCCACAGACGGCAAGGTTGGTCTTGCAGGCGGCTCGAACAACTTCTTCTCTGATATGGTCCAGCTTCTGGGCAATATCAAGATGACAGACGGACGTGTTGCGGCTACGCAGACGGTAAAGGATCTTGACAGTGTATATATCAACGAGGACGGCACTATTTACGGTGTACACAGCGTACACGGTATCATAATGCTCGGCAGAATTGATATTGTTACATTTGATAACCCCAACGGCCTTGAGCAGGTGGGAAGCTCCTACTGGAGAGAAACTCTTTCATCGGGTCAGCCTCAGGTAAACATTGCAGGCGAAAACGGTTCTGCTTCTGTAGTATCAGGTGCGCTCGAAATGTCTAACGTTGACTTGTCGCAGGAATTCTCCGATATGATCATCACACAGAGAGGCTTCCAGGCAAACTCAAGAATCATCACCACTTCGGACACGATGCTCGAAGAAATAGTAAACCTCAAGCGCTAACGGCGGCGTGCCGCCGCAGGCAATTCCGCCGTTCTAAAGGTTTGACAGCGGCGTAACTTTCGTTACCGGCGGGGCGGCAATGTGACGTTGCGGCTGTGAGCCGCAGCAAATTCCGCCTTTGCGGCTGTGAGCCGCAGCAAATTCCGCCTTTGAAAATGTTGCGGTCCGGCGACGGATAGCGAAACGGCGGGGTTCCGTTGTTGATGTAAATTACGACTTTGGTTTCATCGCAAAACTATAATAAAAATTAATATCATCGAAAATTTTTTGTAGGGGAGGGGCTTGCCCCTCCCGATAAGGAATTTCTTTTTCAAAAATGATATTAAAAATGTATAGTTAATTTTGCAAGAGTGGTAGTGCTAAGCTAAGGTTGTGCTACTTTTGCAAGGTTTGTTAAGCCGGTAAGGTTTGATGCAACGGGAGGGGCGAGCCCCTCCCCTACGAAAAGTGGAAAATGTTGGTTGCGTTTTTTCAGAACGTGAAGCCAAACAAGCGCATACAGACCCACACCCTACGAAAAATCGGAAAAGCTGTTTTGTGTTTACAGGCAGACAAACCGACAAATTGTTCAAAAGCCAAGAGTTTGGCGGAAATTGCAGGTTTCTGCGATATAAATCCAAGTTTATAAGGGCAGGCGGAGCGTCAGCTCTGCCGGAATGCCCGTTATATTATGCCTGAACGGTTATGATAAACAGCTGTATCTGCATATTCATACAGACGGAATCAATTACAGTGCGGACAATACCGCAAAGGAAGGAAATATATGATAATACTTACAAAGCTCAACGGGGAAAAGTTTATGCTTAATCCCGATCTTATCGAAATAGTAACGGAAAATCCCGACACGGTAATTACCACGAGTACAGGACATTCATACATAGTTGAGCAGTCGATGAACGAGATACTTTCTCTCATCAAGGAATACAGGCTGTCTGTAAGACGTCAGCGTCTTGAGAGAAGCATATAAATTGTGAATATTACAGCTGTTGGCTGTGCTATATAAACCCTTACAGGAGGAAATTATTTTGAATATTACGATCATCATAGGCTGGGTAGTATCATTCGGTCTGGTTACATTCGGTATATTTAACGGCGGTCAGCTTGACTGGTTCATAGATGTACCCTCGCTTGCTATCACAGTCGGAGGTACTATAGGCTGTCTTTTCGCCTCGTTCCCGCTCTCATACCTTAAAAACCTGCCGAAATATCTTAAGCTGGCATTGTTCCCTAAAAAATTCAATCCGCAAAGCTACATAGAACAGATAGTTGAATTTGCAAAGATCGCCAGAACAAAAGGTCTTATCTCGCTTGAAGACAGTGCGAACAAGTGTGAGGATCCGTTCCTCAAGGAAAGCCTTATGCTGATAGTAGACGCAAACGACCTTGATAAAGTAAAAAGTATGCTTGACGACGCAATAGACTTTATGTGCGAGCGTCACGAAAGAGGCAGACTTTTCTTTGAAAAAGGTATGTCTGTATTCCCCGCATTCGGAATGTTGGGTACTCTTGTCGGCCTTGTAAATATGCTTAAGGGTATGGGTGCCGACTCAAGCAACCTGTCAAGCGGTATGGCGGTTGCGCTTATCACGACCTTCTACGGCTCGCTGTTCTCAAACGTATTGTTTGCGCCGATCGCATCATCGCTGAAGAACAGTCACGAGCAGGAGCTTCTTTGTATGCAGATAATAGAGGAAGGCGTGCTGTCGATTGCGGCAGGCTCAAACCCCAGACTTATTCAGGAAAAGCTCGAATTTATGCTTGCACAGACTGATATAAAGAAGAAGGGCAGCAAGTAACAATATCCGCCTGTTTCCGACAGGACGGGAAATACGGCTGAAGCAAAAGGAATTTAGTATTGAAATAATCGCTGAAATGTGATACAATATATTGGTTAAGCGTCAGAAGAAAGGCGGTGGAGAAAAAATGGCGAAAAGAAGAGCCGAAAGCGGCGAAGAAAAAGGTAACTGGCTTGATACCTATGCTGATATGGTTACGCTTCTGTTGTGCTTTTTCGTATTGCTGTACTCTGCATCATCGGTAGACGAAACGAAATGGCAGTACATATATCAATCCTTTACGTCAAGCGGAAGCTATATAAACCCATTCGTAATGGACGAACAGCCGAAGAATAACGCTGCCGATACAAACGGTAATGCCGAAGCTCCTCCGAACACTCAGAACGGCGGTACTACAAGCGAACAGACAGAGGGACTTCCCTCCGACTTCAATCAGCTTTACAGCTTCTTAAAGACAACAACGGATAAAAACGATCTTGGTCAGTATGTGTATATTGAGCAGACCCCGACAAGAATCTTTATCCGGTTCAATAATACGATAATGTTTGACGGCAACAGTGCGGTGCTGAAGGAAGAAGGCAAGCAGGTACTCAACAAGTTCATGCCCGGTATAAAGGCGGTCAACAAGTATATAAAATCCTGCTCGGTTTCGGGTCATACCGCAAAGGCGGTATCGGATGTCAACGACTGGGATCTGTCGGCGGCAAGAGCGTCAAGCGTTGTAAAATATATGGACTACAACCGCTGTGTTGACAGCGAGAAGTTCACTGTAGAGGGAAAAGCGTGCTATACGCCTATTGCCGACAACTCAACGGCTGAGGGCAGAGCGGCGAACAGACGTGTAGAGATCATGATAGTGAGAGCGCAGCTTGACACTACCTCACAGGCTGTCATAGACGATATTCTGAAATACGAATACAGGCTGAACGGTGCGAACACAGATCCTTATGAACGCAACGACAGCAACAGCTCGGACGTCAACAGTGACGTTGTAAACGAAATAATCGACAATATGGAAAGCAAGTATGACAACAACTCGGGCGACGGCAACAACAGCACAAACGCCGCAGGACCGAAATATGAGCCGTCATATACGGGCATTCCTACAGATATACTGACATCGGCACCGACCGAAACGTCAGAATAAGAGAAAAACAGAAAGGGGGGCGAATTTTTGGCTGATACCCTTACGCAAGAACAAATAGACGCAATGCTGTCAAGCGTACTTTCGGGCGGAGATACCGCATCGCTTGACACGCATGAAGAAAAGGAAGAAATCAAGGAGTATGACTTCCGTACTCCGAAGAAGTTCACTAAGGAACAGATAAAGATACTTGAGAGGATATTCGAGAATTATTCAAGGCATCTTTCATCTTACATAACGGGTCTGTTAAGGCTGTACTGCAAGGTTTCGCTTGCAAGTATAGAGGAACAGAAGTATTTTGAGTTCAGCAACGCTCTTCCGGATTATACGATAATGGGTATTGTCGATCTCGGCATAGAGGACGATGATATTGAGGAAAGCAATGCGGTTTTACAGCTGTCTAACTCGCTCACCTTTACAATGATCGACCGTATGCTCGGCGGCAGAGGAACATATCAGGATACCGACAGAGATTTTACGGAAATAGAGATAAACGTAATGCGTGGCATTGTTGAACGCTTTACCTCGCTTATGTCGCAGGCGTAGGACGGATATGTTGATACCAATCCGAAGCTGGAATCAATAGAAACAAACTCAAGGGTAATATCCGCCGCAGACGCCGACGAAACAATGATTATCGTTGCGATGGAGGTAACGGTAAACGATTCAAAATCCATAGTGTCGTTCTGTATGTCGGCAATTACTATGGATCAGATAATGAAGAAATTCTCGGCTAAGTTCAGCTCGGGCAAAAGGGCAGGAAGTCCCACTAAGGAAACGGAGCGTAAGGAAAACCTTATGTCAACGCTTTCGCAGTCGGAGCTTACTGTTACGGCGGTGCTTGACGATACAATGCTCACGCTCCGTGACGTTCTGAATCTGCAGGTAAATGACATAATACCGCTGAACAAGCCGATTACCGACAACGTACAGCTTAAAGTGGGAAGCACCTGCTGGTTTGACGGAAAGCTCGGTACACTGAACGGAAAGAAAGCGTTCAGGATTGATAATATACTAAAGAATTGAGGTAAGGCAAATGGGAAAACTGACCACTCTGTCGGAGTTGCAGCTTGACGCTATCGGCGAGATAATGAATATCAGTATGGGAAGTGCGGCTACCGCAGTTTCTGAGCTGCTCAACGCCAAAGTGTGGATCACTACGCCGAAGGTAACCGTAGTTCAGGCATCAGAGCTTAACTACGACAGACTTGAACCTGCGATATGCGTAAAGATCGAGTACATAAAAGGGCTTTCCGGCTCAAACCTGATGATCTTAAAGCAGGACGATGTACAGCTGATACTTAATCAGCTTATGGGCAAGCCGCCCGTTATATCTCCTGATTTTGAGTTTGATGAGCTGAATATCAGTGCGGTAAGCGAAGTAATGAATCAGATGATGGGGGCTTCTTCGACGGCTCTGTCGGAATTTCTGGGTATGGGTATTGATATATCGACACCTACTCCTTACATTCTCAGCGAGGTAAATATTGCCGACCTGCAGAATTATGAGCAGACGGATATGGTTGCCGCTATCAATTTTGACCTTACCATTGACGGTGTTATAAAATCGGAATTTATATCGGTGCTTGATATAAATCTTGCGGCAACGCTTGCCGACAGAATGATCGGCGGTGCATCATCTCCCGAACCGATCGTGACAGAACCTGCACCTGCACCTGCTCCTGCTCCTGCTCCGGCTCCTCAGCCTATTCCGCAAGTGGAACCTGTTCAGCAGGCGGCTCCTGTACCTCAGGCGGCACCAGTTCAGCAGGCGGCTCCTGTACCTCAGGCGGCACCCGTTCAGCAAGCGGCTCCTGTTCAGCAGGCAACACCCATGCCGCAGGTAGCACCCATGCCGCAGGTAGCACCTGTGCCACAGGCGGATATGTATGCACAGCAGGGATACTATGGATACCCGAATCCTGCAATGAATCCTGCAATGTATGGTCAGCCGGTACAGCCTGTTATGCAGCCTCAGCCGGCGGTAAACTACCGTAATGCCCAGCTTGCGCAGTTTGAGAACTTTGAAGCACCGCTCGGCTCGGAACAGAAGGAAAACTTACAGCTCCTTATGGACGTACCGCTTCAGATTTCTGTCGAGATAGGCTCGACTAAGAAGAAAATCAAGGATATACTTGAGTTCTCACAGGGTACTATCATAGAGCTTGAAAGACAGGCAGGCGCACCCGTTGACGTTATGGTAAACGGAAACCTCATCGCAAGGGGCGACGTTGTTGTTATAGACGATAACTTTGCGGTAAGAATAACGGAAATAGTAAAATCGAAATTTATGGACAGCCTCGGTAAAGGCGAATAACATATAATAAAACAGGGATACGAAAGGAAACCTTACACTTATGGATAAGAAGATATTACTTGTAGACGATGCGGCATTCATGCGTATGCTTATCCGCAACACACTTACGACAAACGGCTACACAAATATACTTGAGGCGGCTGACGGCGAAATAGCGGTTTCGACATATGCCGCAGAGAAGCCCGACCTTGTTATAATGGACATAACAATGCCCAACAAGACCGGTATCGAGGCACTCAAGGAAATCAAGGCTATGGATCCCGGCGCTAAGGTCGTAATGTGCAGTGCTATGGGTCAGGAGGCTATGGTAGTAGAGGCTATCAAGCTCGGCGCACTTGACTTCATCGTAAAGCCGTTCAAGGCTGAGAGAATACTTCAGACCGTTAAGAAAATACTTGACTGATGGAATACGTACAGCTTGTATGTGCGCTTATCGGCGTACTTGCACTGATTTTTCTGTTCTTCTGGGTACTGAGAAAGGTAAACAAGGGGATACTGAGCGTAAGCGGAAAACGGCTCAAGGTGCTTGACCGTGCCTCGCTCGGCGGTGAAAAATCGGTGGTTGTCGTGAGCGTTGCAGGAAAGTGTATGGTGCTTGGCGTGACTGCCGGCAGGATAGACAAGATCGAGGATCTGTCAATCACGGAAGAAGAATATATGTCTGAGCTTTATCCTGAGGGAAGCGGAAGGCAGGATAACTTCTTCGCCGCCTTCAGTGACGCAATGGCTAAAAACATAAAGAATATGAGAGGGAAGAAAGATCGCTGTGACGAAGAATCGGACTACGGCGATGAGCTTCCCGATGTTCGCAAAACCGATGACGGAACAAATTCCGATGACAAAAATTCTGACGAGAGGAACACGGAGTCGAAATGACAAAAGCTTTTGGTCTTACGATTAGAAAAATGTTTATCGACAACAAGCGGATTTTTATCCGCTTTATCGTGTCTTTAACGGTATGTATCGCACTTATCGGTGTGCTGTGCAGTGTAACGGCTTTTGCGGCGGATAACAATGCGTCAGGCAACGCAGGTACAACATCCGCAATTACCGATACAACATCCGGCAATACATCAGGCGGTACGGAATCTGCAAGCTCATCGGTGATGAAGGATCTTATCGGGGTGGACGGCTCGCAGTCGCTTGAGGTAATACTGCTTGTGACCGTGCTTTCGCTTGCGCCGTCGCTTCTCGTGATGATGACCTCGTTTGCGAGAATCATTATCTGCTTCAGCTTTCTGAGAACGGCAATGCAGACGCAGTCCACGCCGCCTAATATGGTGCTTACGGGATTGTCGCTTTTCCTTACGATATTCATAATGTGGCCTGTTTTCTCGGAGATAAACGAAACGGCATATCAGCCGTATGCGGCAGGCGAGATGACAATGGAACAGGCTATTGACGCCGCAGGAAAGCCACTCAAGACTTTTATGCTCAAGCAGACCACGAATGACGATATGAAGTTTTTCCTTGACTTAAAGGGTCAGAGCATGAGTGATGTCACAGGCGGAGCGACAGACAATATAACACTTGAAAACTACAGCGAGAAGCTGGGCTTTGAAACAGTGATTCCCGCTTTTATAGTAAGCGAGCTGAAACGTGCGTTCCAGATGGGCTTTCTGATATTCATACCGTTCCTTGTTATCGACCTTGTAGTATCGTCGACGCTTATGGCAATGGGTATGATGATGCTGCCACCGGCGATGATTTCGCTGCCGTTCAAGATAATACTTTTCGTGCTTGTAGACGGCTGGCAGCTGATGGTCGGAACGATTGTGAACTCATATAATTTGTAGCATAATATTCCTTGAAGGGAGGGCTTGATCTGACACAGGATATAGCAATGGAGGTCTTTACCGCCGCACTTGTTCTTGCGCTTAAATTAGGCCTCCCTGTTTTAATAGCCGCAGTTGTGATAGGTCTTATCATAGCGATATTACAGGCGGCAACGCAGGTACACGAGCAGACGCTCTCGTTTGCTCCCAAAGCCATAGTGGTGGCAATCGTACTGCTGTTGTTCGGCCCGTGGATGATGAACAGCTGTATAGAGTTCTTCAACTACATATTCGGTCTTATGGCAACGGTTGGTGCAACATGACGCTAAGCGATGTGTGGGATATGATTCTGAATAATTTTCTCGGCTTTCTGCTGATAATGTGCAGGGTGTCGGGAATATTCAGCTTTAACCCTATATTCAGCCGTTCAAATTTTCCCGTAAGGCTGAGAGCAGGCACAACGATAGCGCTTGCTGTGCTGTTTGCCTCGTCCATGGGGAATATAAAATATGAGCCGACCGGCATATTCATGATGCTGTTCGATATGATGAAGGAGCTGGGGCTGGGGCTTATACTCGGCTTTATGGTGAATCTCATACTGGCGGTGACTATTTCCGCAGGTGAGCTTATCGACTATCAGACGGGTCTTTCTATGGCAAGAGCGATGGATCCTGCGACCGGTGTGTCGATGCCCCTTTTTGCAAACGTTTATTACTATATGTTCATTCTGTATTTCTTTCTGACGAATGGACACTTGTCATATATAAAGCTGTTTCATATATCGTATGAAACGCTTCCGATAGGATTTTCGGGATTCACTGCGGACGTGCCGTGGGCATTGGTGACGTACTTTTCGACCGTGCTTACGCTGGCGGTAAAGCTCGCCGCACCGATTATCGCTATCGAGTTTATCACCGAAATATGTCTTGGCGTGCTGATGAAGGCTGTACCGTCAATTCATATCTTTGCGCTGAACATTCAGCTTAAGGTGCTTATCGGTCTTGCGGCGGTGCTGATAATGGCTCAGCCTATGTCGGACTTCATCGAAAAGCTGATGGACATTATGTGGCAGAACCTTTACGGTCTGCTCGGCATGATGGGTTCTTAGGAGGGTAAATGGCAGGCGAAGAAAAAACCGAAAAAGCCACCCCGAAAAAGCGTAAGGATACCAGAAAAAAGGGCGAGGTACTGCAGAGCAAGGAAGTTGCGGTTGCGGTTTTCGTGGTGGGAATATTCGCATTTCTTGCAATATTCGGAAACTATATGTTCCAGATGCTTTTAAACTTTATGGAGCAGTCGATGTCATCTATTGACAAGACGGGCAATACCGTAGAGTTTGCGATGAGCGTATTCTGGAAGGTGGCTATAATCTGCGTCTGTACCGTAGGTCCGATACTGGCGGTGGGGGTCGTACTGAGCGTACTGCCCGTAATCGTTCAGACAAAGGGACTTTTCAGTATGGAGGCGATGAAGCCGAAATTCAGCAGATTAAATCCGTTTACGGGTATCAAGCGGTTGTTTTCGATGCAGGCGCTTGTAGGGCTTGTAAAGGGACTTATCGAGATAATCGTAGTAGTCGCTATACTGTACTTTCAGGTAATGGACAGAATAAACGAGTTCAAAAAGCTGATAGATACAGATGTGATAAAGATAGTTGCATATATAAGCGAAACGGCGATGAGCCTTATTGTAACGATATTCGTTATGCTTGTATTTGTGGCGGCGGCAGACTATGTTTTCCAGTGGTGGTCATTTGAGAAAAAACTCAAGATGTCAAAGCAGGAGGTCAAGGACGAGTACAAACAGCTCGAAGGTGACCCACAGATAAAGGGCAAGATAAAACGTAAACAGCAGGAAATGGCACAACAACGTATGATGCAGGAAGTGCCGTCCGCAGATGTGGTTGTCCGTAACCCTACTCACTATGCGGTTGCTCTTAAATATGACCGCAAGACAGCCTACAGAGCGCCTGTTGTTGTGGCAAAGGGTACAGATGCGCTGGCGCTAAGGATAGTTGCAGTGGCTGAGGAGCATAATGTATATATCACTGAAAACCGTCCGCTCGCAAGAGGGCTTTACGAGGCGGTAGACATAGGTCAGGAGATACCGAGAGAGTTTTATACTGCGGTGGCAGAGGTGCTGGCGATGGTATATGAGGAACAGCATCGGCGGCTGTGAGCCGCAGCAAATTCCGCCTTTGCGGCTGTGAGCCGCAGCAAATTC
>OLZF01000828.1_pt1 | contig 28159 bp, 27 predicted proteins | sample 1674391 | NCBI WGS metagenome assembly OLZF01 (sample SAMEA103958166, study PRJEB25191) | human gut metagenome | biome: human-associated habitat [ENVO:00009003]; feature: intestine environment [ENVO:2100002]; material: feces | place: Germany | collected 2013/2015
AAGGAAGTGCTTGTTAAGTCCGATTCTCTTTTTTCTGCTCAAAGTTCCGATGTTGAAGAGGAGGCGAATTTGTGTCTGGCTCTTTTGATGGGGTATAATGCTACTATCTATGATGATGGAGATAAAGAGCAGAAAAAACAGGTGGTTTTAGAACGTATATATAACATTTTAGAAAAACTTTCTACTTCTTTACTTAAACTTCGTTTACTGGTTTATACTTATGGAGAAGTTTATGAGGAATATATACTTAAAGAGATTAATGTAATTATTGGTATTTGGGATACAAGATTGATGACTTCAGAGCAGATTGAAATAGTCAAAGAATTTAGAAATATTGAAGAAAATCCCTATCCTTGGGAAGAATTGTGATATATCAGCTAATGTGAACTTCCGCATAACAGCCTGATACACAACGTAAAACGAAACCACCGTTTCCTGTTTCATCAGACATTCATCAGACATCCGGGAAATTGAGCCTTTTCCGCTCATTTCTATATAAAATTACCACTTTTTACCCGAATATGCAAGAGCGTTAAGATTTCTTATCCCTTTAGAGTGAAGAAATGTTAATTTGAAGATGGCTGGTTGAGGTGATTGAAAAGGTGTTTGAAGGGAAAATGAGAGAAAATCGAGAAAAATCAGAGCTCGGCCTGTTCTGAGAAATTCCGAGAGAAGTTGAAAAGACCTTCGTTTAACTAGAAAACAAAAATATACATTTTTATACACTGTTTAACTGGTTTTTCGATATAGTGACAGAAGCTTGTTTTTTTGGAAGAACGCTTTGTATGGATATTTGTAACATGGTATGATGGCTAAGTTTATATATTTGAATTATGGATGAAAAAAGATTTGCTATATTATCTCTTCATGATTGGAAGGTACTTCATATTATAGAGTTCCTCTATCGCAAAGGAAATTGTGAAAGTAACGCTTTTATCCTTTATGAGAGGCCATATAGACATAATATTTATGATGAAAACCGATATCAAGATATAATTGATCAAAAAATACTCGATGGGGTAAGACAGCAGTTTGAGATTGTTAATAATACAACACAGTTTGTCCAGTTGGCAGGAATTAAGGAAGATCTAATAAAACAATATTGTGAAGGAAAGCAAACTATAAGTATGATAATTAGATTCAGTCCTTCTGCCATATTATCTCCCAAAGAAGCAGATCCAGAGAAATTTATTATATGTTACGATTTTACTTTTCCTGTTTATTTGAATTACGTTGCAATTGATATGACGCCATCAGACGTTTTTATTATTTCTACATTTGAAGAAACAGATCGTAAATTTTTTGCAAGTGAATCTATGCAAATTGCGGAATTATAAGAGAATTCTCATCAATTATTTTAAATTGGTTTAAAAAAGAGCGAAAGTAAAGATATGGGAAAGTACGATAGTGAGTTGATAAAATTCGGTAAGAAATCTGGAACTTTTGAGTATGCTGCTAAGAGCTATGCAGCAAATTCTGCAGACCAACAACTATTATAAAAAATGTCGTGAGACACTATATAACTCGTTATGATGGGGCAGGCTCTTGTCAGGGTCTCTCATAAAGAAAACAAGGTTCAATAACCTGATAAACTTGCCCCACTTTTCAGAATTATGTAAATTTAAGAAATATGAATATAGCAATAGTAGGAACCGGCTATGTAGGCCTTGTAAGTGGCACATGCTTCGCTGAGATGGGAGCACATGTTACCTGTGTAGATGTTGATGAGCAAAAGATTAATAAGCTCAAAGATGGCATTATGCCCATCTATGAGCCAGGTCTTGAAGAACTGGTAAAGCGCAATGTGGAATTTGAACGCTTGAATTTTACCACAGACCTGACGGAGGTCTTAGACGATGTTGAGGTTGTCTTCAGTGCCGTAGGCACACCCCCTGATGAGGACGGCTCTGCCGACCTTAAATATGTGATGGCTGTAGCCAAACAGTTTGGGCAGAACATCAATAAATATACGATATTGGTCACCAAGTCTACCGTTCCCGTTGGTACTGCCAAAAAAGTCAAGGCTGCCATTCAAGCAGAGCTTGATAAACGTGGTGTTGATGTTCCCTTCGATGTTGCCAGCAACCCAGAGTTCCTGAAGGAGGGTGCAGCCATCAAGGATTTTATGAGTCCTGATCGTGTTGTAGTGGGTACTGAAAGCGAAAAGGCAAAAGAAGTAATGACACGCTTGTATAAGCCATTCTTGATTAACAACTTCCGTGTCATCTTTATGGACATCCCCAGTGCTGAAATGACCAAATATGCAGCCAATGCGATGCTGGCTACTCGAATCAGCTTCATGAACGACATCGCCAACCTATGTGAACGTGTAGGTGCAAACGTTGATAGCGTCCGCAAGGGTATTGGTACAGATTCGCGTATTGGTAGTAAGTTCTTGTATGCCGGTTGTGGCTATGGTGGTTCTTGCTTCCCTAAAGACGTAAAAGCACTCGTTCATACCGGCCTTGACAATGAGTACCACATGGAGGTCATTGAGGCTGTCGAGCGTGTCAACGAGAAGCAGAAGTCTATAGTTTATGACAAGATAATGAAGATGGCAGGCCCTGTAAAGGGCAAAACTATTGCTATCATTGGTCTTAGCTTCAAGCCTGAGACCGATGACATGCGCGAAGCGCCTGCATTGGTAGTCATTGACAAACTTTTAGCTGATGGTGCTATCGTAAGAGTTTTCGATCCCATTGCTATGGACGAGTGCAAACGTCGTATTGGCGATGTTGTCACCTATTGCAAAAACATGTACGACGCCGCTGATGGTGCTGATGTCTTTGCCTTGATGACCGAATGGCGCCAGTTCCGCATGCCCTCGTGGAATGTCATCAAGAAGGTGATGACTGGCAATGTCGTTGTCGATGGTCGTAATATCTATGACCGACTGGAGCTCGAAGAGCAAGGCTTTGTTTATACAAGGATTGGAGAAAAATAAATGAGACGTTTTCTTTTACATATTGGCATTCTTCTCTTATTGCTTTATTCTAATTGCGCTTGGGGTGCAAAGGTTAATATCAACCAGGATAATTGCAAGGATTTAAGAGAAAATACTATGTATGTAATTAATTCTCCCTGGGATTTGAAAGGAGACACGTTACAGATACCCAAAGGATGCACTCTCTTTTTTAAGAAAAATGGGAAAATAGAAAACGGGATGGTCGTAGGAATCGACACCAAAATAAAATTTATAGCCCCTTTCGTTGGTAAGGCCGTTTCATTTCAGGGGTGTAGGATAGTTGGTAAGCGCAAACTCTATGATAAGGATGTTTTTATAGCAGTTAACCATTCGCAGCAGGAAATACAAACATTGTTTGATATTGGAAATGGAATAAAGTTGGAATTTTCACAAGGTACTTACGAAAACGTTGAGAAGATTCAAATCAATAATAATGTTAATGCATGCTTTAATAATAGTACTATCAAATTAAATCATGATCAATATCATATAGGCGAATGCTTTTATATGGAACCATGGGTGAATAAAGGCGTAAAATATTGTCGGATTAAAGACCTTACGATAGAAGGTGGCACTTCATGGGTGCAAGGAGCAACAAAGGCCCGGAGATGTATCCAACTTTTCTATGTATCGGAAGTTGTGCTAGATAATATAACCATTGACAAATTCTATAGTGGACCGAGTGAATATGAGGAAGACTCCTGTGACCTATTAGACAAGAGCCGGATAGGAACATGTGCTATTGCTGTTATGAAATATGATAAATGCATTATCAATAACTGTTCTACAATTGATGTAAGTAGGGAGATTTTTTGGTGTGTTCCTAATAATAACCCACGAAATATAACCTATTTTACTAACAATAAATCAAATTTTTCTTCATCCAATGGAAGCGATACTTTTTTCACTTTGATAGATGGGTGTTGTATTATTAAGAATAATGAGGTCTATAATTATGCGGGCAGTGCGTTCAATGCATTCTGTTATAACTCTGAAATTTCAGACAACAAATTTGTAGATGGAAAACGTAGTGTCGCAATAGATTTATCAGAATGGGAGATGTATAGAGCTAACAATGTGTCTGTTCATGATAACGAATGTATAAACTCTAAGGGGCTGGTTGCGGCATATGGTGAAAATATTCGCATCAAGAAAAATTGTTGGGTAAGTTCTTTGTCAAATGCAGGTGAGAATCGTTGCACGATTATTACAATAAATAAAAGAGGTCCGAGAAAGTCGGGAGGACAATATATAGGAAGTGATAACAATCCCGTACAGGATGGAGACTCTAAAAACATTTTGATTTCAGATAATACATTCAATTATTATACAAATAATACAAGCATAAATACCCGTGGAGTTGTGATATATGGTGATTGTATTACAGTTGCCGGTAATAAAATGTCTGGTTTTGAAGCACCCGTAGTTCAGTTTGTTGAGGGGCGTGATTTTGAATATACAGGCAATATTATATCAAAATCCCCGAAGGGTAGTTATGCGGAATTACTTATCAATGATGTAGAAAACGCCAATGTGAGTAATAATGTCTTCTGCCAATGCTTTTATACAGAAGGGAAAAAATGTGCCATTTATATCTTGAAGGCTGCAGGCAGTTTAAATTATAGATTGAATAATGTAGTTGAGTTTAATAATACAGATCAAGTTATATTTGTCCCTTGTTTTATTAAAGACTATTCTGCGTTGCTAAAAGCAGTGATAAATGTTGACAAAAGAAACATTTCTCCTAATTGTTCAACAGGTATTGATAAGAATAAGACAACATTAAGGACAAACTTGAAGAATTAATAGTAATATGAGATTATCAGGTAACAAAGGAACAATAATAAAGAATGGTGTACTATTTACAGTTGCACCGTTTCTACCCAAAATTATCAATGTTGTTCTATTGCCAATAATGACCATGTACTTGACCGATGTCGATTTTGGCATCTCTGGTACTATTTCTGCATACACGCAGTCTATCGGCGCGTTTGTTACGCTTGGTCTTACCGTAGTACTTCAAAATACATTTTTTAAAACGCCATTAGAGTATAAGGATATTTGGAGGCAGATATATGGGTTCCTTAAGTTATGGATGATTATATATGCCATTGCTCAAGCTATAATCCTTTATTTCTTTATCCCTGAAGAAGCTATTGAAAACCGGTGGTGGATAATTCTGTTAAGTCAGTTTTCGACAGTATTCTTTGGACCCACAGGAACTATCGGAAGCTCGTACTATATTTATTCAAAGCAGTCATTTCCGGTAGTTTGGCGTAGTGTAGTTGCAAGTATACTCACTATATTGATTGATTTCGTCCTAATTGTATATTTACGTTGGGGATATATGGGATGGTATGTGGGTTCCTTTGTCGGTTTGTTCTTTACCAATGCAAGTTATTGGAGTGTAGTAAACCGAAAATTGGATTTAAGACCTAACTATCATTTTGATTGGATTACCATAAAGCATGCCCTTTCAGTTGGAGTACCAACGATACCTCATTATTATACATCATATTTACTTGAAGGATCTGGTCGAATAGTGATGGACCAGAATCATATATCTCAAGGTGAGATTGGACAGATAAGCATTTCCCAGCAGATGGGCGATTTGTTTAATGCTGGTACTACGGGGTTTAGTAATGCCATAGCACCCTATCAAATGGAAGCGCTTAGAGAAAAGAATGGTAATAGAATAAATTTGTTAACTACCATTTTTACTTTAGGGGTTTTTGCAGCAGCTTTTATTTTGGCTATATGGAGCAAAGAGATATTTAAATTGTTAATATCGAACGAGAGCCTACAATCTGCTTATCCTTATTTTATTCTCTATGTTATGGCACTTTGTTATCGCCCTCTTTATTTGAATGTAAGTAATTACTATTTCTTCTACGAAAGTACAAAGCAACTGCTATTAATTACATTCCTATCTGGATGTATAGCATTGACTCTCTATATTGTTTTTACGCCTCTACTTGGGGTTTGGGCATTTCTTATAGGTCATTACCTGTCTTGTTTGTATTTTGGGTATTCTGGATATTTCTATAAAGGTTATAGGGAAAACGAAACAAACAGACTACCAATAATTTGGTTCTTAATAGCCCAATTAGTATTAACAGGTATTTCATATGTTGTAGTAGATTATATATGGGTTAAGATAACGATTTCATTTGTGATGATAATTGCGGGAATGTTTGCATTCTTCAGGTTCAGACATTTGTTACGTTAAGGTAGAGAATATTAAAAATTGTATTACTCATATGAAAAAAATTTGCGTTGTAACTGCTGCACGCTCTGAATACGGCTTGATGAGATGGATTATTGATTCTATCCATCATGACAATAATTTGGAACTACAGCTTGTTGTAACAGGTGCACATCTCTCTCCAGAGCAGGGTTTGACATATAGATTCATAGAGGAAGATGGCTATCCTATAGCTGCAAAGGTAGATATGCAGCTTTCCTCAGAGGATAAGGTTAGTATTGTTCGCTCTATGGGATTATGCTCAGAAGGCTTTGCAAAGGTATTTAACGACCTTAATCCAGATATCGTAGTTGTTCTTGGTGATAGATATGAACTACTCCCGATAGTGAGTGCAGCTTTGGTCATGCGTATCCCAGTAGCACACATTGCAGGTGGAGATGTTACTGAGGGCGCAATTGATGATGAGGTTAGAAATGCGGTTACAATGATGTCTTCAATTCATTTCCCTGGCGTATTGGCTGCCTCTGAGAACATTCAGAGGATGCGAGGTTCTAATAAAAATGTTTATGCAGTAGGAGAAGTAGGACTGGACAGTTTTAATCGTTTGAATCTTTGGGATAAAGATGAGACTGCACGGCAATTACATTTGGACTGTAATCAAAAATGGTGTTTGGTAACGTTACATCCAGAAACAAAGCTGTCTCTTAAGGATAATCTCCTGATGGCAGAAAACCTTTACAATGCGATGAAAAATACTGAAGGTGTTCAGTATGTAGTTACAAAAGCAAATACCGACTTTGGAGGATTGCAGATAAATGAATTCTGGGGAAAAGTTGTTAAGTTGAATCCTCATTCGATGCAATTGTATCCTTCATTGGGTCAGCATCGATATTTAAGCTTTATGAAGCATGCAGATATTGTGGTTGGCAATTCATCAAGTGGAATAGTAGAAGCGCCTTTTATGGGAACTCCTGTGATTAACATAGGTGATAGACAGAAGGGACGCTTTATTTGCAAAAATGTGATTGGTTGCGGAAGGTCACAAAAAGATATCATCGATGCTTTGAAAAAGGCTATTAATTCCCCTAGAATAGTAGATAAATACTGGGGTGATGGATTTAGCTCAGAGCGTATTGTAAATAAATTAAAAGAGTACCTTAATGCTTAAGACTCCTTATTATTCGATAGACTTGCGGAAGTTAGAGAAGAATCTCTCCGATTTACGCAATTCGTTTATGGCTTTATGGCCAAATTTCATAGTTGGTTATTCATTTAAAACGAATAATTTGCCATGGTTAGCTAGTTGGATGAGATCTCAGCAAGTGTTAGCAGAGGTAGTATCAACACCTGAATATGAATTAGCCAAGTTCGTTGGCTATGCAGATAATCAGGTTATTATCAATGGCCCATGTAAGGGCTGTGATACTATGGACAAGATACTGATTGCCGGAGGCGTTGTAAATTTGGACAACTTCCAAGAACTTGACCACATTAGAACTAATCAAGAAGCTTATCCACATAACATTAAGGTCGGTTTGAGAATTAACTTTGATCTGGAGTCCGTATGCCCTGGTGAGACAATTCCAGGTAAAGAACCTGGCCGTTTTGGCTTTAATGTTGAAAATGGTGATTTCCAGAAAGCAGTAGATTTCTTGAAAGATATTCCCAAAGTAAAAGTGGTGGGCATTCACGCTCATCATAGTACCCGTACAAAGAGTCTTGGAATCTTTAAGGCAATTACATCTAAAGCCTGCGAATGCTCAACCCTGTGTGATGAGTTGAAATATATTGATTTGGGAGGTTGCTTGTTTGGAGACAAACCTGGAGCACCTACATTTGATGAATATGCTCAAACCATAATAGGTGTATTGTGCGATTATCATATCCAATCTAATGTCAAGTTGATTTTAGAACCGGGTGCTGCATTGATTGCTTCTCCCGTTTCGTATGTGTGTAAGGTTATTGGAACTAAGGATATCAAGGGTGTTCGTCTGGTATTTACAGATGGTACAATCAAACACATTGCCCCTCAGATGAATGCCATAAAGTTTGGTTATTCATCAAATGCATCATCATCCAAGATAATTAAACGGCAGGTTGTGACAGGTTATACCTGCATAGAGATGGACCGTTTCCTCGATTTGGCAGAGCAGAAAGAGTTATGTGTTGGCGATGAGGTCGCTATCCATAATGTAGGTGCATATACTATATCATTAGCACCACTTTTTATAGAATATTTCCCGGCTGTCATTGTGAAAGATGGTAATGACTGTCATGTAGTTCGCGAGCATTGGTCAACTAAAGAATTTACACAAAAGAATAATATTGTTTTATGAATCTTCTCATTTTAAGCCCAGGCCGTAGGGTAGAGATTGTTGAATATTTCAAGGAAACTTTTCATGCTGCTGGCAGAAAGGTTTATACCCTTGATATGAGTTCTTATGCACCTGCCTTATATTCAGGTGACGAGTTCTTCCGTATTGACAAAGATTTCGATCATTTGGAAAAATACATTAATGATATCCTTGGAATATGCAAGGAGAAGAACATTAGTGTAATATTAACTCTGATAGACCCTGAGCTGGTTCTTCTGTCAGATTATAAGGAATTATTTGAGTCCAATGGAATTAAGTTGATTCTATGTGATCTTACATTCATTAAGCAGACATTTGATAAGTTTGGCTTTTACAACACGTATAAAGACATTATCAAGTTAGTTGATACTGTTGGCTCATACGATGATGCCGTCGCAAGACTTGAAAGTGGAGAATGGGCTTTCCCTCTTTTTGCTAAACTACGTGATGGTAGTGCGAGCATAGGAATTAAGAAGATTTCGAATTATGCTGATTTTGAGGGCATCAAAGAAGAAAAGAAATACATCTATCAGCCTTTTATCGACGGATCTGAGTATGGCATAGATGCATATTTTGATATGATAACAGGAGAGCTAGTATCTGTTTTCATGAAAAAGAAAATTGCGATGAGAGCCGGAGAAACAGATAAGGCAATTTCTGTTAAATCAGAAAAGGTGCTTAATGAAGTCAAAAAATTGACAAATATAAAAGGCTTATATGGGCCAATTGATGTTGATGTGTTTGTTAGTAAGAGTGGAGAGGTTTTCATTAATGAGATTAACCCAAGATTTGGAGGTGGACACCCTCATGCATATGGTTGTGGCGTCAATTTTATGCAATTGATTCTTAATAACCTTGAAGGCAAGAAGAATGATCCTTCCTTTAATAATTACAAAGAGGGTATCATGATGCTTAAGTATAATGGTTTGTTATTCCGTAATGTCAATGAATAGAGTATTTATTATAGCTGAGGCTGGAGTTAATCATAATGGAGATAAAAATCTCGCATTTAGATTATGTGATGCCGCAAAAACAGCAGGTGTAGATGCAGTCAAATTTCAAACATGGAAGACTGAGAAAATTGTAACCAAGAGTGCTGCATTGGCGGAGTACCAAGAGAATAACATCTCTGATAAAGGCGCTTCTCAATTCGAAATGCTGAAACAACTTGAGCTCAGCTATAATGAATTTGTTGAGGTGCGTGATTATTGTAATCAAATAGGGATACAGTTTTTGTCAACACCAGATACAGAGGAAGATATGGACTTCCTTCTAGGGCTGGGAATACCTGTTTTAAAAATAGGTTCAGGTGAAGTTACAAATATTCCTTTTTTACGTGAGATTGGAAAAAGACATCAGAAGGTTATTCTTTCCACGGGCATGTCCAATCTTTCTGATGTGGAAAAGGCGTATAACACATTACTTGAAAGTGGTGCTAAAGAAGTTTCTCTCTTACATTGCACCACCAATTATCCATGTCCTTATGATGAAGTCAACTTACAGGCTATGCAGACTTTAAAAGCAGCATTTAAATGTCAAGTTGGATATTCTGACCACACAATGGGCATTGAAGTTCCTATTGCTGCTGTAGCAATGGGGGCTGAAATAATTGAGAAGCACTTTACTCTTGACAAAAACATGGAAGGGCCAGACCACAAGGCTTCTTTAGATCCTTGTGAGTTGAAGCAAATGGTTGACTCAATACGAAATATCGAAAAAGCATTGGGTGATGGTATTAAGCGCCCAAATGCATCAGAACAAAAGAATGCGGAGGTGGTTTTGAAACGTATTATCGCAAACAAACCAATAAAGAAAGGCGATATATTGGGTACAGACAATCTGTCGCTATTACGTAGTTCTACGGGTATCCCAGCTAAGTATTGGGATTTAGTGGCTGGTAAAGCAGCGAAGAGAGATTATAAAGAAGATGAACCAATAGATTTATAGAAAGCAATGAATATATTAGTTGTTATACCTGCGCGTGGCGGCAGTAAAGGGATCCCATACAAAAACATCAAGCCATTGAACGGGAAACCTTTGATTTGCTACAGTATTGATGTGGCTCGCCAATTTACATCAGATGAGAACATTTGTGTTACTACCGATGATGATAAGATAATTGAGGTAGTAGAGAACTACGGTTTAAAGGTCCCTTTCAAGCGTCCCGACTACCTGGCAACTGATACATGCGGTAGTAATGAGGTCATACAGCATGCATGGGGTTTCTATGAGAAAAAGGGAAAACATTATGATGCCGTCCTTTTATTGCAGCCAACATCTCCTTTTCGTAAGGTTGAGTTCCTAAAAGAAGCGGTTGCTTTGTATGATGATTCGATTGATATGGTAACAAGCGTAAAAAGTGCTCCTTGTAATCCATACTATGACGGTTTTGAAGATAACGAAGAAGGTTTACTAGTTATTAGCAAAGGTGACGGAACCATAGAGAGAAGGCAAGATGCTCCCCAAATATGGCAATTGAATGGTTCTATCTATGTTATTAATCCAAAGAGTTTAATGGAAAAAGGGTTGGCGCATTTTGATCGTATTCGAAAATACCCCATGACAGAATATTATTCTATTGATATTGACAATCCTTTTGATTGGAAAGTTGCAGAACTTGTTCTTACAGAAAAAATGTTGGATAATGAATAATCATATAATCAAGGAAGACAAAACCTTACTTGAGGCACTGTCTATAATTAATGAACTATATCCAGACCCGCTTGTGTTATTCGTCGTTAATGACGAGAATGGAATGGTGGGTACTTTGACTGATGGGGATTCGCGACGCGCATTGATAGCCGGGGCATCGGTTACAGACAAAGTAGGTAAAGTTATGCATCGTAACTTCAACTATATGAAGGTTGAGGACGCTTCTAATGTGACGGAGATAAAGAGGCAAAAAGAATTGAAGATGAAACTTGTTCCAATTCTTGATCATAGCAAGCATATCGTTGAGATTATTAATTTAGAACATTATAAGACACGTCTTCCTATAGATGCTGTCCTTATGGCCGGTGGAAAGGGAGAGCGGTTGCGTCCCTTGACCGAAAAAATACCAAAACCTTTGCTTCCTGTAGGTAATAAGGCAATAATTGATCACAATATTGACCGTCTCATAAGCTATGGGGTAAAGCATATATCAGTCACTGTTAACTACTTGAAAGAACAAATAGAAGAACATTTCGCTGAGCCATATAACGGAGTGATGGTGCATACAGTCCGTGAACCGAAATTCTTAGGAACTATTGGCAGCATACTATTCGTTAAAGAGTTCCATAATGATACCATTCTAGTGATGAACAGCGACTTGTTTACCAACATTGACTATGAGGACTTTTATTTGCATTTCATTGAGCATAACGCGGATATGAGTGTGGCTGCCGTTCCCTATACTGTGTCAGTTCCATACGGCATTTTTGATTTGGATGGACGGAATATCCAAGGATTGATAGAAAAACCAACCTATAATTACTATGCGAATGCTGGGATTTATTTAATAAAGCGTTCTGCATTAGATGAAATACCTGAAGAGACCTTCTTTAATGCAACTGACCTTATTGAGAAATTGATTTCTGATGGTAAAAAAGTGATACGCTTCCCACTCAATGGTACTTGGATTGATATTGGAAATCCACAAGAGTATAAATATGCCAATGAACTTATAGGTCATATGTAATACATGAATAAAACAGTCTTTTTTAACTGGTATCAAGTATTTGTTCTTCTCATTTGCATGCTAATATATAGTTGCGAGCGAGAAGACAACCCAGTGGTGATTCATTGGGAAAAGGACTTTGTTGTAGACTTGCAGGTGGTAACAGAGGGTTTTGATGGAAAGCAAAACTGGTTTCAGCCGAGGGTGGCATGGACGGGTAATAATGAAGAGTATTCTCTCATAATGCAGCCGTGGTATATTAGTGCGTCAGACTACTTTGGAACCTATCATGAAATGTTGTCCAAAGATGGAGGCAGAACCTGGTCTGGACCAACTTCTTTAGATTATTCTTTAGGAGACCAGTTTAAAGGAGATACATTGCTTCGTATTGCTGATGTTAACTCTCAGTATCATGCGAAGAGTAATACAATATTGGCGGTGGGGGGTGTATGTGAGTATCTTGACGGAAGGGATTTGGGCATGGTTAAGAATACATGTTACTTTACATATGATAACACTACAAAGAGGTACAATAGTTATAAGATATTAGAAAAACCATCAGAAGAATTATTTGCATACTCCTACCCAGGATGTAGCCAGTGGGTAGAATTAGATAACGGTGATATTCTACAACCCTTTAGGATGTGGGACGAGAGGGGGGGGCAGTTTTATTGTACTATTGCCCGTTGCTCATTTGATGGTGAAACGATGAAATTTAAGGAATATGGTAATGTCCTGAAACTTAATCGTGGAAGAGGACTTTATGAACCATCTCTCATAGAATATGGAGGCAAGTATTACCTTACACTCAGAAATGATGTAAACGGGCAACTTTCTGTTAGTACAGACGGCCTTCATTATAGCGACCCTATTGAATGGAAGTTCGATACGGATTCACTTGTGAATAGTGAGAATACGCAGCAACACTGGGTGAAAAGTCCATGGGGGTTATATCTTGTTTATACAAGTTCTAATCGTCCTGAAAGTAAAGGCGTTATGCGTGGTAGAGCTCCACTCTTTATCGCAAAGTTTGATGAACAACGAATGTGCCTAATTAAAGAGACAGAAAGAATACTGGTGCCAAATACAGGAGCACAATTAGGTAATTTTGGCGCTTTTGACTTGGATGAGACAAACTCATGGGTAGTTACATCAGAGGCAACTACGGCAGATACTCAGACTATTGGTGATAATAATGCTCGTGTTTTTATAGCGAAAATACATTGGTTCTAATCAAAATATAGGATAAAAATGAAAAAGGTATCAATAATTGGTGCAGGACAGTTAGGAAGTAGACACCTTCAGGGGTTGAAAACTGCACAAACAGAAATGGAAATATGGGTTATAGATGCAAGTAATGAATCTTTAACGGTCGCAAAAGAACGTTGTGATGCTATAGTTGCAACTACGCCCAAAAAGGTTCACTATGCGCGGACTATAGAAGAATTGCCAGAAGAAATGGACTTGGTTATTATAGCAACTGGTTCAAAACCAAGAGCATCAATTATTAAGTCATTACTTTTGAGGTGTACTGTTAAGAACCTTGTTCTTGAAAAAGTACTATTCCCTTTGTTGTCAGATTATGATGAGATAGGCAACCTATTAAAAGAGAAGGATGTTAAATGCTGGGTGAATTGTCCTCGCAGAATGTATGGGATGTACCAGCAGATTGCCGCCATGATCAATAAAAAATTACCTTTATCAATGGTATATGAGGATGAAAATTGGGGAATGTGTTGTAATTCAATTCATGAAATAGACATCTTTATGTATTTAACAGGTGATACAAGTTATATCATTGATACATCTAAGGTAAATAATGAAATTGAGACCAGTAAACGTAGTGGGTATATCGAAATGACAGGCAGCCTAAAAGTTACAACCCCGAAAGGGAATGAACTAGTTTTAACTTCTGAAAACGGTTTCAAAGGGAAGTCTGGCATTACCATCTTAAATGGAGCAACTAAATTTTTCATAGATGAAACCCACGGATTCTGGGATGAAGGAGAAGAGAGACACGAATTCAAGATGCCCTACCAGAGTCAGCTGTCTGGGATTCTGGCAGACGATGTTTTGATAAAAGGAAACTGTTCGTTGTCAACTTTTGAGCAATCAACTTCTTATCATAAGCCATTTATTGCGGCACTTTTGGAGAAGTACAATAATATTATAAAAGATAAAGAAAACAAACTATTACCAATCACATAATATGAGTAAAATTTGGTTAATTGGAGCTGGTAGCATTGCCAAAGAGTATGCCAAGGTATTAAATGCTTTGGGCAAGGACTATATTGTTATAGGACGAGGAAAAAAGAATGCCGACTTGTTTTATGAAGATACGGGCAAAAAGGTGATTGCTGGCGGCCTTGATTCGTATCTTGAGACAAACCCTGATGTGGCTGATAATGCTATTATAGCTGTGAATGTTCAGTTTTTAGCATCTACCACTATTGCTTTGATGAAATATGGCGTAAAAAGAATATTCTGTGAGAAACCCGGTTTTAATGACCCTATTGAATTTGATGAGGTTGTGAAAGCAGCTAACGATACAGGGGCACATGTCTTTTATGCCTATAACCGTCGTTTCTTTAATTCTGTATTGAAAGCAGAAGAGGTAATAAAAGAAGATGGTGGAATGACATCAATGAACTTTGAATTCACAGAGTGGGGACATGTTATAGAAAAGTCTGATAATCCTGATGCGGTAAAAAAGCATTGGATGACCGCCAACTCTTCGCATGTAATAGATCTGGCTTTCTTTTTAGGAGGTATACCCCATGAAATGACCTGCTATACAGCTGGCGAACTCTCTTGGCATAAGCCTTCACGCTTTGTGGGTGCTGGTGTAACGGTTAAAGGAGTTTTGTTCAATTACCAAGCTAATTGGGAAGCTCCAGGAAGATGGGCGTTGGAAATCCAAACACCTTTGCATCGAATTTACTTAAAACCGATGGAGCAACTTCAACTCCAGGATAAAGGTAGCGTAATAGTATATCCTGTTGACATTGATGACCATTTGGACAAAGATTTTAAGCCAGGTTTTTATCTTGAAACAAAATCTTTTCTTGATGGTGATACAACCAGACTATGTACATTACAACAACAAGCGGAGCATCTCAATAATATATATAACAAAATTTTAAGTATATAATTGTGGTGGAACGAACATTATTTCTTATTGAGTCACCATTTCAATGCTTGTGTATGATGGAGGCGATTCATTATTTCAGCATAGATGATTATGAAGTTCTGATTCCTTATGGAGATGAGTTTAGTAATGAAATGATGTTCCGCTTCTTCAAAGAGAAGGGTATAGCATATAATGCTCGCCCCATTTCCCATATAATATTTGATGTTTTACCTTTAGTATTTTCCAAAAAGAAATATAAGCGTATTTTCGTTGGTAATTACTCGGCAACAAAATCATATCCCCTCGCTGTTGCATTGGCTGGTTTTAATTCAACTATCAACTATTTAGATGATGGAACCCAAGCGGTTGAATTATTTTCTGACGAACCGAGGCCAAGATATAGCAAAGGTTCAATAAAAATAGTTATATTTCTCTATCGTGTTCTAGCTTTTCTGAAAAATGCCCGAGAAAATATTTTTTTTACAATGTATGATGTTGAGTCTAAAAAATATAGGATAGAAAAAAACTCTTTCAGTATACTACGTACGAAAAATAACAGAGCACAGAGAGGAGCATATATTATTGGTACAAATTCAGCAATATTACATTTCGCAAATGCTGCATATTTAGATTATCTCAAAGCACTTGTTGGAAGAATTAAAGAATTATATCCTGATGAGATAATATACTATTGTCCACATCGTCGTGATACAAATAATGCCGTCAATGAGAAGTTGATCAAGGAAATGGGGGCGATAATTTTTAATACATTTGTTTCTGTGGAATATGATTTCTTTAACCAAAATATTAGTCCGAAATATGTGGTTGGTTTCATGTCTAATGCATTGTTTACTCTCAATAAGATGTATCCCGAGTCTTGTATAGAAACTGTTACCTATAGTCTTGACGATCAGAATCAGAACAATGATGTTAAACTGATAGAAGATACTTTTAATAGAATGGGTATTAAGAGCATCCGTTTGTTTTGATATATTTTAATCATATTTTTCATGGCTTCAAAGTTTAAGTATATAATATCGTCTTTCTTTTTTGTGCTTCTTTTTGTTGCGCAACAAGTATATTCGTTTGTTGGCGAACAGTTTAAGTTGGTTAGCACATATTGGCTTTTTATCATTGCCCTTATTTTTATATCTTTTTTATCTTTGCCGAAATGGGCCAAAAAAGAAACACTACCACTATATTTCATGGCAATAAGTATGGTAGGAGCATTATTAAGTTTATTGAATGGAACAGAAATCGGTGAGGTGTGTCAAAAGATATTTTACTGCTTTATGGGTTATGTCGGTTTGTTGTATGTTAAGTCATATAAAATACATCCTGTAGTATTCGACATCCTCATTCTTATTCTATATTTCTTTTTTTATAAGACATTCTTTTCTTTAGATTTTGCAACTCGTTTAGCCATGAATGATGATTTGTATAATCAATCTTCATCAAACACGATAGCGATTTCGTTGAATATGGTACTCTTAATATATTATATATTAAACTATAAACAACCAAACCTAAGAATGGTTTTATTTGCAATTACTAATCTTATATTAATAGGAATTCAAGGGTCTCGAGCCGGATTACTGGTTGCTATATTGCTGTTTATTGTTATCGCTTTAAGAATTATACCTAAAAAGTATTTTATACACGGGGTGGTTGTCTTGACTGCAGTTGTTATTTACATTATTCTCAGAAATATTGACGTTATCTTGGAAGTTGTTGACCTTGATAATATGCAAGGATTGAGTTCTTATGAAGAAGATGTAAGGAGCCGTGTACAACGTGGATTCTTCACCAAAATGACTATTGAGAATTTCATATTTGGGTATCCTCCTGTATATAGATATAGCGATGATGTTACCAGAACATTTAATGCTTTTTTGGATTTTTGGGGTAGATATGGTCTATTTGCATTTTCTATGTTGGTGGCATGTTTAGTTAAAAGAATCAAGAAGCAAAAAAAGTATGATATTAGCTTACTGGCCTTTTTACCATTGCTTGCATATTCTTTTTTTGAATCATTATGGGGTGGTACTCTTTGGGATATCTTTATCTATATAGCGTTATTTTATACCGGTAATTATGCGAATACAAAGGATTATCTTCTTGCTCAAACGTCGTGTAAGAGAGTGGAGAGCGTTGCGATCAATTAAATCGCATCACGGAAGTGTTTATATTTCAGGAGGTGCCTATAAGACATCTTTATCTTCTAAAACTGAATTAGGGTTCAATCCTAATTTCAACGGAATGACCATTAAAGGAAATGGGAGAGTCGTTTTTGGTGATAATTTTCATTCAGGTGAAGGTTGTTTGATTTTAACCAGTAACCATAATTATAATGGTAACGCACTACCATATGACGAAACCGATATTGATAAAGATGTGATTATTGGTAATAATGTATGGTTCGGCGATAGGGTTATCGTAATGGGAGGGGTTAAGATTGGTGATGGCTGTATCATCCAAGCAGGTGCTGTAGTAGTTAAAGACATACCTGATTTGGGAATTGCTGGAGGCAACCCTGCTCAAGTTTTCAAGTATAGAGATAAGGAGCATTATTATTCACTCTTAGAAAAAGGACTGTTCCACTGATTATGAAGACCAAAGTATTGTACGTTTTGGTAAGCAACCAGGAGGATGTATTCTTGGAGCAAACCTATATTTCAATTTATTCTTTACGTAAGCACAATCCGTCGGTTCACGTTACCATCTTGATAGATGATGTTACCGATGAGTCTCTCTGTGGGATCAGAGCGAATATATTGAAGCTGATAGACGAGAAAATAGTAGTCAATCTTGACAGGAAGCTAACCAACAAATACAAATCTCGCGTTTTAAAAACCAATATGCGAAATTATGTTGATGGCGATTTCCTGTATATTGACTCGGATACCATTATCCTGAGTGACCTTTCTGAAGCAGATACAATAAATGAAGATATAGCTGCTGTATTTGAATTAAATAGGTGTATAAAGGATAATCTAGGAAGAAAGAGTGCTATTGAACCACTAGAGCGGATTGGCGGTCACTTAGATGAAAGTGACGAGTATTATAACAGTGGTGTTATTTTTGTCAAAGACAATGCAGAAACTAAAAATTTCTTTCAGTCATGGTATAACACTTGGCAGGAGGGGACGAAAGTGAACGTTTTCTTTGATCAACCTGCTTTAGGTGTACTAAATCACAAACTTGGCAATAAAATTAAGCAATTATCAGGGGATTGGAACTGTCAAGGCCGTTATGGCGCTCGTTATTACAGAACTGCAAAGATTTTCCATTATTTATATGATGCATCTTTTGATCATCCTTTAATGAGTAAGAACCTTTTTAAGGGTTTAAAAGATAATGGAACTATTAGTGACGAGATAGAAGGGATTATCAGCAATCCTTTTATATTCATGAGCCCAATTAACGAAGTTCTTACTGGAAATGATATAGCGCTTATTCATTCAAGGTACTATTCTGCGATTAGATCTTTCCAGAGGAAATGTCCCCAATTGTATAATGGAATTGATGGCTTTAATGAAAGGGTATATCAGTTTTTCTTAAAGTATATAAAAAGAAAAAGAAATTTAACACCACCAAGATGAGTTTATTTAAAGTGTTCTTGAGCACGCTCCAACAGAGCGTAATGAATTGTATATCTTATGTGCCTGTTGTTAGCTTGAGATGGGTGTTATATAAAATCTTTCTCAAAAGATTGGGCTATAAGACAAGGATTAGCAAAAGAGTAGATGTTAGATGCCCTTACAGAATACAAATAGGAGCGTATTCTAATATTAACAAGAGATCGCTACTTGATGGTCGTGGAGGTAATTTAGTGATAGGTAATAATGTGGATATTGCTCAAGAAGTGAATATATGGACATTGGAGCATGATTACAACGATCCCAATTATACAGCAAAAGGTGAACCTGTTGTTATAGAGGACTATGTATGGATAGCTTCACGTGCTACTATATTACCCGGTGTTCATATAGGCAGGGGGGCTGTTATTGCAGCTGGTGCAGTAGTAACTAAGAATGTACCACCAATGACAATAGTGGGCGGTGTGCCGGCGAAAGTTATAGGAAAGAGAGACGTAGAGCCTCAATATAAGCTTGGAAGTTGGGGATGGTTTGACTGATATATAACGCGTATGAAAATAGTAGTTACTGATATTACGGGCAGGACGTTAAATTATGACTATGCACTTTGCGATTCAATTTGTGAGTTGCTGAAGGCCAATGATTCCATAGAATTTTGGGGGCCCAGGAAAGAGCATAGCGACAAACTCAAAGTTCGGAGCTTTGGCTCTGTTGTGCCTAATAAGTATAAAACAAGCGATAAAAGTTTAGTCCGTGTCTTAAAGGCATTTGACACAATAATAGCATATATGCGAATTATTATTATTGTTTTTCGACTTAAACCTGATGTTTTTCATTTGCAATGGTTTCCTTTTTTGTCTTTAGGTGTCAGGGGGGCAGCCATTGATGTTTTTTTCTTGAAATTAATTAAAAAAGCATCAAAAAAAACAAGACTGGTTTTCACTATTCACAATATGTGCCCTCATGGAATGTCAGAAAAAGACAGGGGCGGGTATAATCCCATTTTCTCAAATGCCCTAAAGGCTTTTGATCATTTTATAGTACATACGGAGAAAACCAAAGAAGAAGTGTTGGATTTATTCGGACTTAAAGCTAATCAGGTTACATTAGTTTACCATGGCGTTTTTACTCCCAAAGGTGTTACTTTTAAACAGAAAGAGTGGGATAAAAATCATATCAAACTTATTATGTATGGTGCGCAGAATTGGTATAAAGGTACGGATGTGTTTATTGAAGCGTTAAAGTACTTACCGGTAGAAGTAAAGAAACGCATTAGTGTTTCTGTTTGTGGCGTAATTGATCAAGAGACAGATAATAAATGCAAGGCTATAAACACTGATTGTGATATAGAATGGATGTCATATTATCTTGACGATAATCAGTTATACGATAAAATAAAAGAATCTGATATCATATTGCTGCCTTATAGAAGAATATCTCAAAGTGGTGTTTTGTTGCTTGCTATAGGTACAAAACGTCATATTATTACTTCTGACCTTCCGACATTTCGCGAGACATTAAAAGGATATAATGAGGATATGTTTTTTGAAAGCGATAATGCGAAGAGTTTAGCGGCACTTATATGCAGATATGTCAATGATGAAATAAATCGCGAGCAAGCCCTCAAATCATTGGACGCACTTTCAAAGTTATATTCATGGGAGGAATCCGCGAAGAGTACAATAAACATTTATAACACCATTACGCAATAATGATATTTTTTACTGGTGACATAAATCTAACCGACTGGATATTCAATGTTGGTTTCGGAATAGGAACCAATATAGGTAGAGGGCTTGATCCCTTTAAGTATCTTGAACGGAAAGAAGATGATGTTTGGGTTGGCAACTTTGAAGGTGTAGCTTCCAATGTGAGTGCTTGTAAGGGAATCTATGCAAATGCTTTTCGTGTAGAGCCTGAGACACTCACGGGGCTTCATCATATGGATTATTATGGCTTTGCCAATAATCATGCGATGGAGCATGGTGGTGAGGCTTATAGAGAGACTGTAAGGGCTCTTGAAATCTATGGAAGTCAAGTGTTCGGAACGAAAGATAAGAAGAGCATAATAATTGAACATCAAGGTAAAAAGATATCCTTAACGGGGATGTGCTTACGCATTGAGGCAACGAAAGATGAACCCCTTTATTGGCACAATCCCGAATATAATGAAATAAAGCAGGAATTAAACGGATTGCCTAATGATGCTTTTAAAGTTCTTTATGTGCATTGGGGAAACGAATATATAAACCGTCCGTCCGCTGCACAAAAGAAGTTTGCCCACTGGCTGATTGATTCCGGATTCAAATTTATTATCGGAATGCATCCACATGTTTTGCAAGGATATGAAGATTATAATGGCGGTCGTATTTATTACTCGTTGGGTAACTGTGTATTTGATATGCCCAGTGAACAATGTAAGATAGGAGCATTGGTCGGGGTAGACTTCAAAAATGGTCAACCTACCTATATCGAGAAATATCTGAAGATAGATAATGATTGCTGCCCTCATGTGGTTGAAGAAAGAGAAATTCCAACACAATGGCACTTTGATTATTTGAATGATCGATTAAAGATTGATGATAACTCAGAAGAGTATCATCAAGAAATGAATAAAGGTTATCTGGTTTATAGAAATGCCAATCGAAAGAAGTTAATGGCTTCCGCATTTAAGCATCCAGGGTTCTTCTTTGATATATTGAAGGACTTCATTAAACGTAAAACCAATAAATAAGTACATAATAATATGCATATTAGAACAAACCCGCGGCTTAATAAAGTTTTTAAGCCATTGATAGCGTTTTGTGAGTGGTTAGGTGTTCATCACCCAGTTTTGTTGGCAAGAATTCGTTATTTTGCGAGGTTTAAAAAACCATTGCATTTGAAGAATCCGAAAACTCTGAATGAAAAGATATTGTATTTATGCCTTAAAACAGATACGACACAATGGACACGTTGTGCGGATAAATATGAAGTGCGTGGTTATGTAAAAGAGTGTGGACTTGAAGATATTTTGATACCACTTGTAGGTGTGTGGGAACATGCTACTGAAATAGATTTTGATAAGTTGCCCGATGGCTTTGTGTTAAAAGCCACGCATGGATCTGGAGACATCTTGGTTGTTACAGACAAGTCAAAACTGGATATCCCCAATGTCGTCAAAACTTTTGAGGAAGATTTGTCTCATAAATATGGAGCATTAGAGAGTGGTCATCATTATATGAGGATTCACCCACGAATGATAGCAGAAGAGCTATTGCATAATGATCCTGAAACGGCTAAGATTTCATTCTCTATTATAGATTATAAGCTTTGGTGTTTTAATGGAAGGGTACACTGGATTTGGGCGTGTGCTAATAGGGATGAGCATTCTACTGAAGTCATGACTTATGATAGAGAGTGGAATGCATACCCTGAGTATTCTATTTTTGAAAAGGACTACCGCCATGGCGAAATTCTTCCAAAACCTAAGAATTTAGAAAAAATGATGGAAGTTGCAGAAAAATTGGCAACCCCATTCCCTTGTGTGCGTGTGGATTTGTATAATATTGACGGTAAGATTTATTTTGGTGAGCTGACATTTACTAGTTATGGCGGCCTTCAGGATTTCTATACAGATGAGTTCCAAATGTTGGCAGGTAGCCAGATTGATTTGTCTGGGGTGAAGACAATAAGATAATCCTTATTAATTTCCTTATGAAGATTCTTTATATTCATCAATATTTTGTAACGCCACAGGAACCAGGGGCAACCCGTTCATACTGGATTTCCAAAGAGCTGGTTAAAAGAGGTCATCATGTTACTGTGATAACCGGTAACAGTGAGTCGAAACATGAGCCAGGCCGTTTCGACAGAGATGGCATAGATGTTATCTATGTTAACAATTATTATAACAATACACAGACAAAAATCCAAAAGGTTTGGTCTTTCATTAAGTTTATATTCCAATCAATTAAAGTGGCAGCAAAGGAGGAAAAAGTTGATTTAGTGTATGCAACGTCTACCCCTCTTACGATTGGAGCTATTGCGTTGGCACTAAGAGCAATAAAAGGTTGGAGATATGTTTTTGAGGTCCGTGATCTATGGCCTGAATTCCCTATACAGGTTGGAGCAGTGTCTAATCCTGTTTTAATATGGCTTTTGCGTAAGTTTGAAAAGAGAATCTATAAGCGTTCCGAACATGTCGTTGCCCTTTCTCCAGGTATGCAAGAAGGTGTCATAAAGGCAGGAACGCCCGTAGAGAAGACTTCGATGATACCTAATATGTCGAAGCCTGACATCTTCTATCCACATGAGGTGAATATGGATATTGTCAAGCAATTCGAGATTGATTTGACCAAGTTCAACGTTATTCATTTCGGCATGTTAGCCGTAGCTAATGGACTGGAGTATATTGTTAATGCCGCAATAGAATTGAAAAAAAGAGGTGATGAGAGCATACAATTCCTATTCATGGGAGAAGGGGCTATGCAACCTATGTTGGAAGAAATGGTAAAGGAAAATGATTTGCATAATGTCCGTTTCTTAGGCAATTATAAAGTGGGTGTTGTGGCAGAGGTAACTAACTGCTGTGATGCAAGTATTACCTCGTTCAAGAATCTACCCATCTTGGCGACAAATTCACCTAATAAACTATTCGATTCCTTATCTGCGGGAAAAACTATCATAGTTAATTCAGCGGGTTGGACAAAAGATATGGTTGAAAAAGATAATTGTGGTTTTTATGTTGACCCTGAGAAGCCTGATATGCTTGCTGACAAGCTTCTTGAAGTGAAAGACAATAAGCCTTTGCTTGAAGAGTGGGGTAAGAATGCACGCAAGTTGTCTGTTGAGGTCTATGACAAGGCGAAACTATCCGCTCAGGTAGCAGACGTTCTGGAAGAAACATATAGAAAACTGAAGAAATAATGTATAAGCATTTCTTTAAACGGTTCTTTGACTTTTGGATTTCGCTGATAGCACTAATCTGTATAAGTCCTATATTGTTAGTTGTTACAATATGGCTGCATTTCGCAAACAAAGGTGCTGGGGCTTTTTTCTTCCAGGAAAGACCTGGCAAAAATGGCAAGATTTTCAAGGTTGTCAAATATAAGACCATGACTGATGAACGGGACGAGAATGGTGAGTTGCTGCCAGATTCCGAACGAATAACGACAGTTGGACGTTTCGTACGTTCTACATCCATTGACGAATTGCCTCAATTGTTCAACGTTTTGAAGGGTGATATGGCTCTTATTGGCCCAAGACCACTTCTGGTTCAGTATCTTCCTTATTATACAGAGCGGGAACAATTGCGTCATACGGTAAGACCTGGGATTAGCGGATGGGCACAGGTACATGGACGTAATACCGCTAAATGGGATGATCGCCTAGAACTTGATGCTTATTATTCAGAGCATGTGAGTCTATGGCTAGATTTAAAGGTTATAGCAATAACTATCAAGAATGTGCTGATGCGCAAGGATATCTCTGTGGATAGTAATGCTGTAGAGCCATATCTGGATGAAGAAAGGAAAAATAAGACAGTATGATAACGATGGACTATAGTATTCTTAAGGGACTTGATGAGAAATATGGTGCACCATTTTACATCATGAACCCTGAACAGTACAAGAAGAATATCAATGACTTTCTCAATGCTTTCAAAAGGAAGTATGAGAAGGTGATTGCTGGTTATTCATTTAAGACCAACTATGTGCCAGCCCTATGTAATGTTGCTAAGAAAGAGGGCTGTGTGGCAGAGGTTGTCTCGGATATGGAGTATGCTATGGCTGAGAAGATAGGATTTGATAAGATAATCTTTAATGGTCCCATAAAACGTACTCCCAATCTTTATCATGCCATAGAGAATGGCGCATTGGTTAACCTTGATAGCGAATATGAGGTAGAACTGGTGTGTAAATATAAGCAGGAACATCCAAATGCTGATGTAAGCGTTGGTATGCGTATTAATATCAACCTGACGGATGAAAATGGAAACAGTACCATCCAATGTGGGCTGAGGTTTGGACGTTTTGGATTCCCTGATAATATTCTTGGAGCAAATATTGAGAAGCTTCGTTCAGCAGGCATCAAGATAATTGGACTACATGGTCATACCTCCACTTCGGATAGGGCTGTATTGAATTATAAGATTATCACACATCACATGTTGGCTGTATGTGAAAAGTATCAGTTGAACGAGTTAGAATACTTTGATATAGGTGGAGGCTATTTCGGGGCTGCTCCCGCAGGTATGGATTTAACTGGCAGGCCCAAATACGAGGATTATGCTGATTGTGTGCTTGGCGAGACCATGAATAACGAATGGTTTATGAATCATAAACCCTATATTGTGATTGAGCCAGGTTCTTCTGTGGTTTCCAATGTATTTAACTATTACACAAAGGTTTACCAGAACAAGAAAGTTGGTAAGGTGAATTTTGTGATGGTGGATGGTTCTGTGTTTGATGTTAAGCCCACCATGCATGCCAATAATTTACCTCATGAGGTATTTAGAGCAGACGAAACAGAAGAAACATATCTCTGCGATGTGGTAGGCTCTACTTGTATGGAGAAAGATGTAATGCTGAAAGAAGTAACCTTACCAAAACTGGAGGCTGGTGACTATATACAGTTCCGCGGTGTTGGCGCATATACTATCTGTTTGACGCCTACTTTTATTAATTATCTACCTCCCATATTAATGGAGGAAAATGGTGATTATGTAGAGGTTAGAAGAAGACAAACCGTTGAAGATATTATTTGGTTATATAACTTTTAGAAAATATGAATATTTTATTTACTTGTGCAGGCCGTCGCACTTATCTCCTGAAGTATTTTAAGGAAAATATGCAGTCTGGCGATAAGGTGGTGGCAACTGATATGCAGCTGTCAGCACCGGCACTACAGGCTGCTGATGTAAAAATTCAAGTACCGGCTGTTTATGACCCTCAATATGTAGATATCACCCTTGGTATTTGTAAAGAGCAGAAGATAGACGCACTTATCAGCCTTAATGATTTGGAACTTCCTATTTTGGCTGATAATAAAGCAAAGTTCGAGGCTTTAGGAGTTACAGTCATAGTATCTGATCCTGAGGTTATTGATATTTGCTTTGATAAGTACAAGACTGCACAATGGGTAGAGTCTATTGGGCTGAATGCACCTAAGACTTATGTTACCTTAGCGTCTGCCAAAGAAGCTATTGCTAAAGGTGAGATTGCATTCCCGCTCTTTATGAAGCCTAGATGGGGTTCTGGTTCTATTGGACTAGAAACCATTGATGATATGGAAGAACTAGACATCTACTACCATCTATTGATGAAGAAGATAAAGAAAACAATTCTTGCTACTGCTTCAGTTGGTGATGAGTATATTATGATTCAGGAAAAACTCACAGGAAATGAGTTTGGTCTTGATGTGATGAATGACTTGAAAGGTAACAATGTGGCGGTTTCTGTTAAGCAGAAGCTGGCAATGCGTGCTGGTGAAACCGACAAGGCTATAACGGTTGATCTACCAGCGGTACGAGAGATGGGTGCTACTATTGGATGCCATTTGAAGCACATAGGAAATCTTGATGTGGACATTATGCAAAGAGCCAATGGTGATTATTGTGTTCTTGAACTCAACCCTCGTTTTGGAGGCGGTTACCCGTTCTCATACGAAACTGGTGTGAATATGCCCAAAGCTATTCTTCAGTGGTTGAAAGTAGAAAAGGTAGATCCAGCTATACTACAACCGGAGTATGGAAGAATGTTTGCGAAGAATGATTTTTTAATGGAAATAAAGTCAAAATAAGTATAATTATGGAAAGAAGAGAAAATAGAATCCTTCTGTGTCTCTGCCATCTGTCTGGCAACGAGCAGAAATTTGTACAGGAAGCGTTTGATACAAACTGGGTCGTCCCCCTTGGCCCTAATGTGAATGGTTTTGAAAAAGACCTTGAAGAGTTTTGTGGTCAGAATAAGAGGGTAGTCGCCCTCTCTGCTGGAACAGCAGCTGTTCATCTTGGCCTTCTTGCTTGTGGTGTCGGCCCTGGCGATGAGGTATGTGTACAGAGTTTCACATTCTGTGCTTCTTCTCACCCCATTACATACCTTGGAGCAACTCCTGTGTTTATTGACTCAGAAAAGGACACATGGAACATGGACCCGGAATTGCTTGAGAAGGCAATTATTGACCGCAAGGAGAAAACAGGTAAGTATCCTAAGGCTATTGTGCCGGTGGCTCTGTATGGAATGCCGTACAAGATTGACCGTATCATGAAGATAGCGAATAAATATGAGATTCCCGTTGTAGAAGATGCGGCTGAGGGTTTTGGTTCTAAGTTCAATGGTCAGGTATTGGGTACTTTTGGTAAGTATGGTGTGCTGTCGTTTAATGGCAATAAGATGATTACCACTTCTGGTGGAGGTGCTCTTATTACCGAGAACGAGGACGAGTGGCGTGAGATTATGATGTATGCTACTCAGTATCGTGAGAGTTACCCTTACTACCAGCACGAGAAAATAGGGTATAACTATCGAATGAGTAACATTTGTGCCGGTATTGGCCGCGGTCAGATGACGATTGTGAACGAGCATATAGCCCACCACAAGAAGGTGCAAAAGATGTATGAAGAACTTCTGAAGGATGTGAAGGGTGTTACTGTTCACAGCCAGCCTGCAACGGGAGAATATGACTCCAACTACTGGCTTTGCACCATGACCATGGATCCTGATGTAAAGGTCAAAGGTCAAGAGAACGCTTACAAACAAGTTATCACAGGTGCTGTTGGTGGTGCTGCCGGTGTTATCCATGCCGCTTCAAGTGCAGTTACAGATTGTCAGCCTAATGATAATGTGGAGGCTATGCGTATGGGCCTGGATGCTTTGAATGTTGAGAGCCGCCCTCTTTGGAAGCCTATGCACAAACAGCCAGTTTATAAGAACGCGCCAGCATACGTGAATGGTGTCAGCGAAGCACTGTTTAAAGTAGGTATGTGTCTGCCTGCTGGTCCTTATGTAAAAGAGGATGATGTTCGTTTCATTGTTGAAGCAATCAAATCTCTTATCGTATCATAAAACATCATTTTCGTTTTGTTCTTACACAAATTGGTAAAAAGCGCATAAGGAATAGTTATGAAGATAGATAAGAATGTTGCTGCATTCATATCATTGGTAAAAGCTGGCCTTTGGGAAAAGGAAGCCCAGTTTTCAATATGTGATGCCACTACTGTCCCGTAAAAGTGGATAAATAGTTCTTTGAAATTATTGAAATATAGT
>OLZF01000833.1_pt1 | contig 27937 bp, 18 predicted proteins | sample 1674391 | NCBI WGS metagenome assembly OLZF01 (sample SAMEA103958166, study PRJEB25191) | human gut metagenome | biome: human-associated habitat [ENVO:00009003]; feature: intestine environment [ENVO:2100002]; material: feces | place: Germany | collected 2013/2015
TGATAGAACTCCGTGATGAAGCCCTGTGCCGCCGTTACTATTACTGGACGGAGGTACAGCGCCTGCGTTTTGATGATGCCCTGAAAGTGTTGTCCCGCCAAGAGTTTTTCATTTCCGAAGAACGGATCATGTCCATTATCCGGCGCAAGTGCCGGGAGCTGAAGGACCTGGAGGTGAAGCCCGTCCCGAAAGTGAAGAAGCCCCGCCTGACAGCCGTCCAGCTCTCGCTCTTTACGGGAGAATAAACCTTGCCGCGCCTTCCTGCATGGCCGACTCGTCATGCAGCGTGAAGGAGTAAACCGTCTCGTACACCTTGATATTTCCAGGCATGGAATAGTCCCGGTTTTTCACCCTGACCAGCGGGCTGGCTTCTTCCGAACATTGGAAACCCTGGAGTATCCTGTACAGTTCCTTCGCCTTCAGCAGACGTTCCTTTGCTTTTTGATAGGTTCCGGAGGTGTAGTGGGTGTCATCGTAACAGTCGACGGCCAGGCGTATGGTAATGAGTGACTCGCTTTTCTGTACCCCGTATCCGAGATCGTTCCAGTCCGATTCGGTATTTCCGATCAGCACACAAGGGAATGTGACCGGGTATTGGTCCTCTTCCGCCCCCGCTTCAAGTTGCCCGTAATCCTCGTCTATGCAGGAGAGTTCCGGCATCATTCCGGCGATACGTTCCATGATCGCGATGAATATTTCTTCCATATCCTTATAAGTTTAAAATGTTTCTGATTTCATTTTCTGTTTTTTCCGTTATCCTGTCGGACAGTTCTTTGCTTTCTCCGATGAACTGCCGTTGCGGTATTCGGATCCGGAGTTTTTTCTTTTTGGTGAGCGCCAGTCTTTTCCATTTCAGCGCTTCCGGGTTCTCCGGCGGTTCGTTACTTGCGGCAGAACCCTTCTTTTTGCCTTTTTTTTTGCCCGTAGCGGCTTTTTTAGCCTTGTCTGAAGCCTGGTAATACTTCGCCCACGCAAAGCGCCGCATTCGTGGCGTAACGGTCGGATGCACTTCTCCTCCCCAGTTGTTGACGGGAGCGTATATGAGGTCGTTGGCCACTCTCACCCGGTAGTCCCCCGGCATGTACTTGACGGAGCTGAAGAGGTGGTTTCTCCCGGATAGCAGCGTCCCGTACTGCCCTGCCGCATCGGTCCGTCCCGAGGACAGCCTTTTCGCTTTCGGCCACGGGTGTAATCCTCTGTTTACGAAACCTTCCCGGCGGAAATTATCCTGGAAATGGTCTTTTGCCATTCGTCCGGCGATGACCGGCATCTTCCGTTTCATCAGGTCATCCAGTTCCTTGCGCTTGGCTTTTATCAGCTTTGAATATTCTTTTATGTCCATAAATGACTGATTTAAAAAATAATTTTATACTTTTGCGGACAAGGCGTTTTATGTGCCTTTTTGCGTTATGGAAATACCTAAACAAGTGTCGGAATTAGCAAACAGTAACGGTTACAACTCCGTTGTCTTATCAGCCAGTTCCCCTGAGGGAAGCATCTATTCCGTGGGGTGTGTTGATGGGAATGGTTTTGAGTTGCCTGTCGGTCTTCCCGCCTTTATTCTGTTCGACGGCCGTTCTTGCCGTCTGATGGATGGTGAGGAGGGGCTGGCACTTTCTTCCCGTTTATTTGGTGATGAATAGTCCCATGATTTTGGGATTTACCAGTTTGTTGTCTATTCTTATCACTCCCACACGGTTGGCTTTCATGCTCTGTATGTAATTGCTTGCATCATCCTTTCCGGTTTGCGGGTCGAAGAACCTTGCCTTCCCTTCAGTCACCTCCGCACAGAATACGTGTGCGGAACCGCCCTTCCAGGCACAATATATCTCGTATATTCCGTCCTCTTTGAATTTTTCCCTGAAGTATTCCTTCAGCCGATTTGCATTCATTACTTGGTATCCCTTTCTGACCTGCCATTTATAGGTATAGTCATAATCCGGTTTTGTTCCGTCCCGGTTCAGGAAACGTTCTTCCCATGTAATACCTTGTTTTGCCATTTCGTTGTATGCGCTTTGTCGGATGTTTGGTTTTGCCTCGGTGTCGAAGCCTAACCTTCTGAGCATGTGTGTCACGGTGCAGGTCTGGCAATTTACGCGGTATCCTTCCTCTTTCCCGAATTTCGGATTTTCCTTTCCCTTGTTCGCCTGTTCGTATGTCATCGGTTTGCCTTTGGTGATACCGAGGGCCTTTTCTATCCTGAGATTGTTGTGGGCGATGTCGGTTTTTTCCTCCAGCGTCAGGTTGTCCGGCATTTCGGCTATCATTTCGTTGATGCGCCTGGTCAGTGCGTCCACGGCTTTTTTTGCTCCCGGATGCGCTTCAGTAATGTAGGGGTGTTTGTCTGAAAACAGTTTGCCGTCTTTTCCCGGATTGTTTTCCAGACCGTCATGTGCCTTGTTCTGCCCGTTTTCGTCCGGTACCGCTGTCGGCGCTTCATCCGTTGATGAGAGCGTGCACTTGCAGTTCCATCTGTCTCCGGGCCTGTGCTCGTTCCAGAACGGATCATCTATCGGACGTATGGTCCCCCAGAAAATCTGGTGGTCGGCTCCCGGCGTCACACTTGTGGACGGCATCCATTTGAGGTTCGGCAATACATCCTTTTCCCTTTCGAACTGTCTCCAGTCCGCGGCCTGGTGTGCCCGTATGACGGCCGTGTCGTATTCTGTACGCAGCCAATGGATCATCTGGTGGTCGGCTATGGGCATGGCTTCCTTCACCCACTGTTCAAACGGCTTTAAACTTCCGTTTTTGTCCAGCAGCAGCGCTGCCATGTCGTTCTGTGCCCTGTGTACCTTGAAAGCTGCGAACACGGCGTTGTTCATTCGGATTTCACGGTAGAAGTCATAATCCGGATCATCGGTTTTCCGTGTCCCAAACCCCTTGTCGGTGGCTTTGTTCATCGTTTTCCACGTGGCCTCGAACAGGTTCTCCTCGATGTCGGTCATGGGATGGAAATCTTTGCTGTATATGTTCTTCAGGGCTTTCTTCAGTACCTCTTCATCGAACGAGAATAAAGTTTCCACCTGTTTGTCCTCCATTCTGTAGAGGTCGTTTATCACCATTCTAAAGCTGCCCCGTCTCTCCCCGGGGCTTTCCCGAAAAAACGTTTCAGCCAGTTGTATGCGTTTTTAAGGGCATTTTTCTTTTCTTTGGGTGTTCCTTTACCGTGCTTTTCCAGTTCCGGTTCTTCTTCCGGATCCGGTTCATCCTCTTCCGCCTTTTCGGTCTCTCGGGCCTTCGCTGCCTCGATTTCCGCCGCTTTCTCCTCCTGGCGTTTCTTCAGCTCGTCATAGTTTGCCGGTTTCTCGATCCCGAATTCCTCGTAGAGGTAGTCGTCACCTACCGGCAGGTTGAAGTTCGTACGCAGCTGTGTGAGGATGGACATCTTTTTCTCCGGTTCGATAAGCTTCTTTTCCGGATAGCAGAACTCCCCGCCTGTGGTGTCTATTCCGAGCATTGCGAATATGTCGGCCATGTCATAGTTGAGCACGTCGAGGATGTCCTGCCTGTCGGAGAGCGTCACTTTCTCCTCCACGTCCTTGTGTACGGTTCCCAGTGCCTGTGTGCCCTTGTCGGAGGCTTCGGTGGTGAGCGTGTTTCCGAGGAACAGCTTTGAGATTTCGTTGTTGCAGCGCTCGCAGAGCTTGTCGTAGAGGTCCGCGCTCCCTGTCTTGTTCGCGGCTTCCACGAGCTTGAGCACCGTATCCTCCGCGTGCACGAAAACCGACAGGCTTCCGGTGCTGTCCGCGTCGTCCAGCGCCCTCTGCCGTGCCTCGTCGTCATCCGTGGGATACGTGTACTCCCTGATGGGCGCTCCGAACACTTCCGCGAACTGTGCCCAGTCCGCCACGTCGTTACGTTTGTATATCACCCAGATGGCTGCTTTCACCAGCAGTCCGGGATCGTCGGGTGAACCGATGAACAACAGGTCGGGGTACTCGTCCCAGGACGTCCCGGTGGTGTCCGTCTGGTGCCGCAGTATGAGCCTGCGCACGGGATCGACGTGTTTGCGCGGTATCAGGTCGTAGTTCACCCATTCCCCCTTGCGGTAGAACTGCACGAGTGAGAACCCCCAGAATTTGGCGTCCAGGATGTCCCCTATGAACTTCCGGAACCATGGGGACCTGATCTGCTTGTTCACCTTCTCGTCCGGCTTCCCGTTCCTGCGGAATTCTATGGAAGATGCCAGTGCGGCATTCTTCCGTTTCTCTATGACACTTGTCAGGTGCGTGTCCATGAGTATGTCGCTGAACAGGTCGTACAGCCTGAAGCGTCTGGAGTAGTCCACATTCTCGAAAGCCCTTACCGCGAGCATGTAGTCCGCTATGTCTATACCGAACCTTCTGGGCTGTGTCAGTATGATGGTTGCGGGTCCTTTCTGCCCGGGCCTCGGCAGGTTCCCGCTTTGGGTTATCTTTCCGGCCCCTTTCTTTCTTTTGTTCATATTACCAATGGTTTACACGTTTACGGTTGCTTTTGATAAGGAAATTTGATTTTGCCGCCCTCGTCTCTTCGGACAGCAGGGGCAGGCCGTCCACCGATATCTCCTCGGCCGCCACGGCTTTCAGCCATTCGACCGCCCTTTCGTGGCGTTCCTTCCGCAGCGGTGACAGGTTCCTCGGGTTATGTATGCAGAAGATGTGGTACACGGCTATGTCGATGGCCATCATCAGGACAAGCTGGTTGCGTTTGTCACCGGTTGCCGTGAATATTTTGTCACAGTCGTAACGTCTGGAAAGGTAGCAGCGCATCTCGGCGACGGCGCGGTCCTCGCATATCTCCACGACGGCGTCGTCCTCCCTTGTCAGTGCGTCCAGAATCTCGCGGTGTATGCTCGCGTCGTAGTCTGAAAGTTCGATAAATTTGCTCATAATGATAGGTATTGAAGTTTACACTCTGTACTTGTTTTGTGACCGCGTGCTTTTCCTTGTGACAATGACGGGCTTTTCCGACTGTCTGGCCTTGCGGTCTATAATTCTGTTTCCCCCCTCCACGCAGTCGGGTCCGTCTGCCGGATAGGTCAGTTGCAGGTTGAACAGCTTGAACTGTTCCGCCATCCGTTTCATGTGCGGGTTGTCCTTTTCGGCCTCGTTGAGTACCAGGTTCCCCTCCCGGTTGAGCGGTTCCAGGTTCGCCTCGATACGTGTGGCCTTGTCGGTCTTCTTCTCCTCGTCCCCGGTGATGTACAGTGATATTTTCCTTTCCCTGCGTATCCGCCGCACGATGGGCTGGAATACCTGCTGGAAAAAAGGATCCTGTAATTTGTTGTTCTCCATGTAACAGTATACGGTGGTTTTCCCGCCCACGAACTCCAGCAGCTTGATGTACCACTCTACAAATTCCGCGTTCAGCCCCCTGTCCAGGAACGTTTTTATCAGATAAAGCCTTCCCGCGAGTTTCCCGAGCAGGCACACCGTTTTGGTGGAACTTTTTTTCGTCTTGTTCTCTCCCGGTGCGGGGTCCCCGTATATCACCAGGAACTTGAACTTGGAAAGTGCCGGCACTTTCCCGTAGGTGATTTCCGCGAACACGCCGCCGTCCACCACCGGGTTGTTGAAGAACTCTTTCTGTGCCGCCGCCGCGCTGACCAGTGAGAGGAAGAGGTCTATATCCTCCTCGGAGTTCTTTTCGGGCCATACGGACAGCCCGTCCTTTCCCCGGATGTTGATGATATCCACGTGCCCGATTCCTTTCGCCTTCAGTTCGGTTGCCTTTTCGATGGCCCTTTTGATGCAGCAGTCCGGCGCGATGATGTTCCCGTTGAATAGGATGCGGTAGTTTCCCGATACGGACATGGTCGGTATCAGCGCCTCCTCCAGCCATTTCCATTTGGTTTTGATCCGTTCCGGATTCCGGCACTCCTCGTCGGTGTCTATATCGTCCACCAGAATGAAGTCCGGCCGGAAGTTCTTGTTACGCGTACCGCGCGGTGACTGCCCGGCTCCGATGGCGCGGAAGGAGCATCCGGACATGCAGGTGAACTCCCCGGTTTCCCACGCTCCCGGTTTTTTCTGCTGTCCGTAGTCCTGTATGATCCGCTGGTTCTCCTCGAAGTTCGCCATGAACGGCAGCAGTAGCCTTTCCGCATTGTCTGCCGAGTTGGAGATCAGCAGCACGTTGCGTATCTTTTTTGTCAGTGCCAGTTTGGATATCTCCATCATGGAGCGTGCGGATTTCGCCAGCTCGCGTGACCAGGCCCTTACCTCGTACCAGCGGTTGTTCCTCATCAGCCGCCCGGTGGCTTTTTTGTGGAAGGCGGCGGACTCGCAGGTGCAATACATGGCGAAGTAGTATTTGAACCACTCCTCGTCGTTCTTCTCCAGTCTTTCCCGCCTCTGCCTGATTTCCGTTTCCGTGTCCGTGGGGTTGATGTCCGAATGTTCGCGCACGGATGCCACCAGCTCGTTCCAGTTGTCCAGTGCGATCCTGTCCTGGGGTGTGAGTCTTTTCTTTGCCATGTCAGGATAATTTTGATTTGACAAACGCGTCCAGAAGCGGGGTGATCTCCTTCGCCTGCGTGGAATCGTAGGTCCGCACCCATTTGAGCAGGTCGGAGAACACGGAGATGATGTCCGCCAGCCCCACTTCTGTTTCCAGTTTCTTGATGGCGTTCGACAGTTTGGAAATGGTGTCCGCTTCCGCGGCGTTCGGGAACCGTTCCCCTTCCGGCTTTCCCATGATGGCGTTGTTGAGTTCCGCCAGCTGCCGGTACAGGTTCTTCAGCTGCTCCTCCCGTGTGATGGTTATGGAAGCCTTCAGCTGCTCCCAGTTTCCTTTGCCTATCCAGTTGTTCACAGTCACCCGTGAAACCCCCACACGCTCGGCTATTTCCGCCTGCGTGAGCGTTTCGCGGGTGTAGAGCGTTTTCGCCCATGCCTTTTTCTGCTCGTTTGTAAGTTCGGCCATATTACCTCCTTTTTTACGTGCAAAATTGATAAGGAAAAGGAGCGAAAAAAAACGCGCTCCGCATGATGACATTTTAAAGCGTCATGGCAATCCTTTAAAGTCTCCATGATGAAAACGCGGTTTGAAAAAGGCTTTTAATCCCCCTAATTTTGCACCGTAAACTTTGCAGGGAAGGACCTGCCAAAACGATAGTGACATGAGTAGATTTTTCAATATGATACCCGGAACCGATGCCTGTTGCATCCTTCTTTACGGTGACATCGGTGAGTACGATGATAACGTGCGCAGCGGTGATATTGCCCGTGAACTTCTGGAAGCGGAAGCCCTGACCGGGAAGGTGGACGTGCGTATCAACAGCAACGGCGGCGAGGTTTATTCGGGCATCGCCATTTTCAATGCCTTGAAGAACAGCAAGGCCGACATTACCATCTACGTGGACGGCATCGCCGCCAGCATGGCCTCCGTCATCGCCCTTTGCGGCAAGCCCGTGCAGATGAGCCGTTATGCCCGTCTGATGCTTCACAGTGTCCAGGGCGGCTGTTACGGCAACAAGGATGAGATGAAGGACTGCATCCGTGAGATCGAGGCGCTTGAGGATACCCTTTGCGAGATGTATGCCACCCGTATGGGCAAGGACAAGGAGGAAATCCGCGCGATGTATTTTGACGGCAAGGATCACTGGCTGCGTGCCGACGAGGCGCTGGCGCTGGGGCTTATCGACGGTATTTATGACGCTGACCCGGTACCGGAGGACAGTACCCCCGAACAAGTATTTCAAATATTCAATAACCGGCTGCACAAGCCACAAAACGAGAATAGCATGAATTTAGACGAACTCAAGAGACGTCCGCGGTTCAAGAACTGTGCGACGGATGACGATTTCCTGCGTGAAATCGGACTGCTGGAAACGGAGGCTGGCAAAGTCCCGGCCCTTGATGCCGAGGTCACCCGCCTGAAGGGCGAACTGAAGGTGTTCCAGGACAAGGCGGATGCGGATGACGCTGCCGCGCGTAAGAAACTGCTTGATGATGCGGAACAGGACGGCCGTATCGATGCCGCCACCCGCCCCATCTATGAGAACCTTCTGGCAAAAGACCGGGAGAACGGGGAAAAGGCATTGGAGAAGCTTTCCCCCAAACGTAGTGTCATGACCGACCTTCGTGTGAATCCGACGGGTGAAAGCCCCTGGAACAAGCGCATGAGCGAGATTAAGGACAAGTTGAACCATAAATAAAAACATTTGCCATGGCAATAGTAGTAAGAAACACGAATTACAACGGCGAGGTACTGGAGAAAATACTGGTCCTGGCCACCACCGGGAATGACCTTGTAGAAAAAGGTCTGATCATGGTGATCCCCGGTGTGGAGAAAAAAATCAGCCTGCCGCGTATCAAGACGGGCAAGATGCTCCAGAAGCGTAAGGAGAACCCGACTTTGGAAGACTCGAAAGGCAATTTCAATTACTCGGAGAAATCACTGGATCCGGAGGACTTCATGGCGTTCACGACTTTCAATCCCCGTGCCTTCGAGCATGTTTGGCGCAAGTGGCAGCCGAAGGGCAACCTCGTGTTTGCCGAACTTCCCCCCGAAGCGCAGAACACGCTTCTGGATGAACTTAGCAAGAGTGTGAAGTTCGAGCTGGGCTGGCATTACCTGAACGGCGAGTTCGGTTCGGACGACGACCACCTTTTCAACGGTATCCTGACCCAGGCGGCTAAAGATCCGGATGTGATCGTGGTTCCGGCTCCTTCCGATACTTCCATGATCGGCAAGTTGAAGGCTGTCCGCAAGGCTATTCCAAAAGCCCTGCGTGAGAATCCGAACCTGCGTATCCTGATGAGTATTGACGACTTCGACAAGTACGATGACGAGCTGACCGAACGCGAGTACAAGAACACGAGCGAGACGGACATCAACAAGAAGCGTTACAAGGGTATCACCATCGAGACGCTGAATTCCTGGCCTGATGGCCTTATCGTAGCCACGCTCTGCTCGATGAGCGCTGACGGCAACCTTTTTGCCGGTGTGAACCTCCAGGACGATGAGGAGGTGATCCAGATTGACAAGTGGATGAACTCCAGCGAGCTGTACTTCTTCAAGCTACTTATGAAGGCCGACACGGAAATCGCCTTCGGCGAGGAGTTCGTGGTGCTTGACACCCGTGAGACTCCGGTGTTCAAGGTAGTGGAACGCAGCATTTCTGCCGATCCGGCCGCTCTTTCTTTCAAGGCCGCCGGTGAGAGCAAGGAGGTGAAGGTCACTGCCTCCGGTGATTACAGCGTGGTTTCCATTCCTGCCGGTTTCACGGCAGTCGGTACCGATGGCTCTCTGACGGTCACCGCCGGTGTGAACAGTAGCGGCAAGGCGGTATCCGGCACACTTGTACTGGGCCTGGACGCCGATCCGGAGAAGAAGGTGGAGATAGCACTGTCCCAGGCGGCCGTTGATGAAGAGGAAGGCGGTGAGTGATGGGAAAGCTGAAGTATCTTGTCATCCATTGCACGGCCACTCCTGAAGGGCGTGAGGTAAGCGGTGCGGAGATTCGCGCCTGGCATACGAACCCCGTCTCAAAGGGCGGCCGCGGCTGGAAGCAGGTCGGATATACCGACCTGTTCCATCTGAACGGCGGAGTGGAACGCCTGGTGAACAATAACGAGGACGCGAATGTGGACCCGTGGGAAGTGACCAACGGCGTGGCCGGTTACAATTCCGTGAGCCGCCATATCGTCTATGCCGGCGGGTGTGCAAAGGATGGTAAAACGCCTGCGGACACCCGTACCTCCTGGCAGAAAAAGGCGCTTGAGAAGTACGTGAAGGATTTCCATCGTCGTTTTCCCGATGTGAGAATCGTCGGTCACAATGAACTGGCGGCCAAAGCCTGCCCCAGTTTTGATGTACAGAGATGGCTTAAACAAATAGGTATAACTCAATAAATCAACAACAACATGAAAAGATTTCTTTTATTCTTTGTGCTGATACTCGGATTCGTGTCAGCAACTTTTGCCCAGACCGGTACAGTACCGGAAGTCGATTATAGCGCGATGATCACCACCTTTGCCGGTTTTGTCGGTGGCGTGGTGTTGCTCACGGAAGGGATCAAGGCTCTGTTTCCAAAAATGCAGGGCTTGGCGACACAGATTGTCAGCTGGTGTGTGGGCATTGTGGCCGCCATGCTTTTATGGTGGCTGGATGCGGGCTTTGTCGCTGATGCCACGTGGTATATCGCGTTGTGTTACGGGTTCGGTGCGTCCCTTGTGTCCAATGGTGTTGCCGATACGGGATTTGTCCAGTGGCTCATCGGACTGTTTGCGGGTAAGGATGCCGGTAAATAGGCTTTGACCTGAAAGACCAGTGTGCGTATGGACTTCAGTGCTGTCATGAATCTGGTGCTGGGCGGTGGTCTGGTAGCCACGATAATAGCCATCATCACCCTGAAATCAACGGTCAGGGAAGCGAGGGCGAAAGCGGAGAAGGCTACCGCCGAAGCCGAGACGGTACGGATTGACAATACCGAACATGCCACCCGTATCCTGATCGAGAATATTGTAGAACCCTTAAAAGAGGAACTGAATGAAAACAGGAAAGCTTTGCAGGCGACCCGGCGTGAAATGGCACGCCTCCGGAAAGCCATTGATACTGCCAACAGTTGCAGGCATCATGATGATTGTCCTGTTCTTTACGGGATGCGCGAGTACTCGAAAGAGCAGGACGGAGGTGAACCGGAACAGCAGCCTGTCGTCAAGCGCCGACAACGTGTCAAACGTGAGGCGGGGGTTGTTGATGGCGGGGATTCCGAAATCGGCGGTGAGCCTGACGATCCCTCCGGACAGCCTCCGTAAACTTCCCTCCGGTTCGTCCTACCATTCCAGGAACGGGCAGGCGGGCCTGACGGTGAAGAGCGATGCGGCCGGCAATATCATAGCGGAGGCATCCTGCGACAGCCTCCAGCGGCTGGTACTGTGTTATGAGGAGGAACTGACCCGTATCCGTAATGAGACACATGAGGACTCATTCACAGTTGAAACGGAATTTGAACGTCGCTTTAGTCCCGTTAAAATAGCGCTGGCCGCTTTTATAACCGGATGTGTTGCCGGCATAGTATTAACTTTCAAAATCAAGAAACAATGAATAAGAATTTCATGTACGGCGTCGGTGCCGTGAAATACAAGGACTTTGTGGTGGGTTACATAGAGAAGAATTCGTTTGACATGGGCGGGCAGAAACCCGAATCCGCCAAAATCGAGGCGGAGCAGGTGCCGGGAACCCCGGTGCTTATCATTCCCCAGTCGAATGGCAGCATCGCCCCCACGTTCAACGTTATCCAGCTGAACTACGAAAACCTGCATAGCTTGCTGGGTGGTACCATGCACTACAAGGAAGAGGACTCGGAAAAGAAAACCCCGATTGGTTGGACGGCCCCGACGGCAGCCGTGTTGCTGACCGGTCCGTGGGAAATAGCCCTTGTTTCGGGGCAGAGCATCCTGATTCCCAATGGCACGCTACTTTCCAATCTCGGCGGCAAGCTGACCCTGACAGAAACGGCGAAAATCGAATGCACGCTGGAAGTGGCCATGCCGGAAGACGGCTCCCAGCCCCATGGCGTATTCAATACGGATTCTATCCCGGAAGAGTGGAAACAGTATAAACTGCCTCCTGCTGAATCTGCCGCTGCTGCTTCCACTAACCTGGCCGAGGAGTAGCGTATGGACGAAGCTGTCATCAAGCAGATCCAGCGTGAGGGTGCGGACGCGCTGCTGGATATCGGTGTGAGCGTCCCGCTGAAAGCGTTTCATATCCCTTTCAGGAAATCCCCGCTGGAGCTGCGCGTGACCATGAGGCGGCCTTATATGTCCGGTCAGATTCTTTTTGCCCGGACATATTTGTCGATGGGGATCACCAGTGAGGAGATGTGGGGGTTCAGCAAGGAGGAGGAAATGCAGTTTCTGGCCTCTCACGGCAAGGCGGTGAGCCGTATGGTGGCCTATACCCTTTGTCGTGGCCCTTTCAGCCGCCGCGTGCTTTTGCGCCCGGTGGCATGGCTCATAAGGAACTTCATGGAACAGCGTTATCTGGTGGGTGCGATCAAGCGTTTTGTCAGCCTGATGGGTACCGACCCTTTTATACCTATTATCAGATCAGCCGAGCGGACGAATCCGATGAGCTTGAGACTGAGCCAAAGAAAGAAGGGGAGTTAAAGAGCCGTTATGAAGGCTCCCATAGCCCTTTCGGTTTTGTGTGGCAGATTGCCAGTGCCACCGGCTGGAGCGTGGACTATATACTGAACAAGGTGAATTACCAGACCCTGATCATGATGCTTAGTGACGCTCCCCGGTATGTCCGTGACAAGTCCGGATCTTCCGGTCCTGCGGATGAGCGGAGCGCCGAGGATGAAGCGGATGGAATAGTAGGATTTTTTCAAAGCAAGCTAAAATAGATGAAACCGGTACAAATAGAATTCCTTATGGTGGACCATTTGAGCGCCCGTCTTGACAAGGCCGTGGGCAAGATCGAGCGGATGTCCCAGCAGGCATCGTCCGCCAACAGACAGATCCGGGAACTTGACAGGAGCGGTTCCCTGTTGAACAACACCGTCGGCAAGCTGGCGGCCGCCTTTACTATCAAGGAGCTGGTGTCGAACATCACCAAGGTACGCGGCGAGTTCCAGCAGCTGGAGGTGTCGTTTCAGACCATGCTCGGCAGTGCGGAGAAGGCCGACACCCTGATGCAGCAGTTGGTACATACGGCCGCGACCACTCCTTTCGGCCTGGAGGATGTCGCGCAGGGTGCCAAGCAGCTTCTTGCCTACGGGTTTGGAGCGGAGAAAGTGAACGAGACGCTGATCCGCTTGGGTGACATCGCTGCCGGACTTTCCATCCCTTTGAACGATCTGGTCTATCTTTACGGCACCACCATGTCCCAGGGACGGCTTTATACACAGGACCTGAACCAGTTCACCGGCCGGGGCATCCCTATGATCGCCGAACTGGCCAAGCAGTTCGGCGTGGCTGAAAGCAAGGTGAAGGAGCTTGTGGAGGAAGGCAAGGTCGGTTTTCCCGAAGTGCAGAAGGTCATAGAGAGCCTGACGGACGAGGGCGGAAAATTCAGTGGTCTGATGGAGGCACAATCCAAAACGATAACCGGACAGATCTCCAATATAGAGGATGCCGTTTCAATGATGTTCAATGAAATCGGGCAACAGTCGGAAGGTGTCATCAACACCACGCTTTCCGGTGTTTCCTACATGGTGGAGCATTACGAACGTTTCGGCCGTATCCTGCTCGGGCTTGTCGGTACGTATGGTGTGTACCGGACCGCCGTCATGACAGTCACGGCCGTGAAAGGCTGGGCGGTGGCTGCGGAGGCGTTGCATTACAACTGGCTCCTGCTGGTTGAGAAAGCGCAGAAAATGCTCAACCGGACCATGCTTTCCAATCCCTATGTGCTGGTTGCGACCCTGCTTGCCGGTGTTGCCGTGGCACTGATCTCCATGAAGACGGAAACCGAACGTTTGCAGGAATCCGAGGAAAGGTATCAGCAGCAGAAGCAGAAAACCATAGAGGCCGAGGAAGAGCACAGGCGCAAAATAGAGGAACTGTGTTCCATTGCCGGGGATGAAGCCGTGTCCACGGATGCCCGGCGTGAGGCGCTAAACAAGCTGGAACAGAAATATCCGGATATATTCTCCAAATACGACACCGAGTATGAGAAACTGAAGAATATCAAGAAAATCAAGGAAGAGATAGCCCGATTGGAAGCCGGTGAGTCCATATCCAATCCCGCCAATGAATTGAAACGTGTGGATGACAGGATAAAAGAACTTGAAGGCAAGACCCGGTTGGCAACCGAATATTACCAGGACAGCTACGGGCGGCAAAGAGCCCGATATGTCCGGAAATCCGCACGTTCAAGGGATGAGGAGGCAGAGCTTCAGAATCTGTACGGAAAACGCAAGAGCCTGAACGGACAAATCCGCAAGGACGAGGTAAATGCCTATTTCGAAAACCTGACCGGTGTGAGTAACGAGACCCTTGCACAGCAGATAAAGCAGCGTAGAACCCTGCTTGCCCGGATGTCTGTCCAGGAGAAGGAATACGGAAAGATTACGCAGGGTGACGAAAATCTTACCGGAACTTATTCCCGTGACGAACTGAAGTATCAGCTGAACAAACTGGTTTCGGAACAAAACCGGCGTAACCTGCCCACGGATTCAAGCACTGACTGGGTGGCTGCGGCAAAAGAGAAATACCAGGATGCGCTCAAGGCTTATAACGCCTTTCTTCAGGAAACGTCCAACAGCCTTTCCCGTGAGGAGTTTGAGAAGAAGGCGAAAGAACTGAAGGATGCCGTCGATACCGCCAAAAAGGAGTACGACAAGGTCAAGCCCGGTGAGGATAAGGATTCCGAGGCCGAACGGAAGAAGGCGGACAAGGCGGAGAAAGAAGCCCAACGCCGCAAACAGGTTTCTGAAAAGCTGGGCCAGGAACTCGCCGGGCTGCAAAGGAAGAATGACGAGGCGGAGATTGAGATGATGACCGAGGGGCTGGAGAAGAAGCTGCGCCAGATAGACAATGAATACCAGGCACGCAAGGATGAAATAGCCAGGCAGGAAGCCGGTTGGAAACGTGACAACGCGAAAGCGGGGCAGTCCGGTTCGCTGTCGGAAGATCAGCAGTCCGAAATAGACAAGGCCCGTGAGCTGAACGAGTCCGGCCGACAGAAGAAAATAGCGGAAGCTTATCGGGAAGAGTTCGGAGTGATGCAGGAATATTTGCAGGCCTACGGCACCTTCCAGCAGCAGAAACTCGCTATCGCGACCGAATATGCGGAAAAGATACAAAAGACGACGTCCGGCAGCGAGAAGCTCTCTCTCGGTGTTGAACGTGACAGCAAACTTGCCGGCATCGAAGTGCAGGAACTGAAAGCCCGTATTGACTGGGGTACTGTCTTCGGTGAATTCGGCGGGATGTTTTCCGATATGATAAAGCCTGTATTGGCGGATGCCAGAAAATACATGCTCACTGACGAGTTCCGAAATGCCGACCATGCCAGCCAGGACGCGCTTGTCTCTGCCGTCCAGCAGATGGAGAGGGCTTTGGGCGGTTCCGGCAAGGTCAGTTTCAAGAAACTGGGTGCCGAGGTTACTGCCTACCAGAAAGCCCTTTCAGACCTGAAGGAGGCACAGGCGGTGTATGCGGACACCTATACGGCACTCATTGCCGCCCAGAAATCATACATTGAGGCGCAACAGTCCGGAACCGAACAGGAGAAGGAGTCCGCCCGGCAAGCCCTGGAAACGGCGCAGGCTAATGCCGATGCCGCGAGTGAGAATATAAACGCCTTGCAGGAAACGGCTGACAGTGCCCGGCAGTCCCTCTCGAATACTGCCTCCGGTCTGAAGACCAGTATGGAGAATGTGAGGGACGGATTGCAGCAGATTGCCTCCGGCAGTATCAGCGGGGCGTATAATGGCCTGATCACACTCGGCAAAGGTGCCAAGGAAGTGGACGGCAAACTGGGCGAGGCTTTCGGAAAGGTTTCCGAAACACTTGAGGATGTGCCTGTTGTCGGCTGGATTGTAAGTATTATAGACCTTTTCAAAGATGGTTTGAGTGTGGTCATCGGTGGCCTGCTCGACGCGGTGTTCAATGCCGTGAGCGGTATTCTTGACGATGTGCTTTCCGGTGATCTTTTTGTGACTATCGGAAAATCGCTGCTTTCCGGTGTGGGCAAGATATTCGACGCATTGACCTGGGGCGGATTTTCCTCCTGGACGACTTCAAGCAATGCCAAAGAGGTCCAGGAAACCATCGACCGGCTGACCGAGCGCAACGAGACCTTGCAGACGGCTATCGAGGACCTGACGGAGGAGATCAAGGCGAGCAAGGGTACAAAGTCCGTGGCCGCCTACCGGGATGCCTACAGGCTCCAGCAGGAGACGAACTCGAACTATCTGGACATGGCCATGTTGCAGGCCGGCTATCACGGTTCGCATCACAGCTGGAATTATTACTGGGGCGGTTTCTCACAGGAACAGATTGACCGTTTGAGCGGTCAGATCGGGCGTAGCTGGAACGGTGACATCTGGAACCTAAGTCCGGAGGAGATGAAGAAGTTGCGCAGTAACGTGGACATGTGGACGCAGATCCAGGATACCGGCAAGGGCGGATATGGAGGTCGTCTGACCGAGAAGCTGGATGACTATATCGACCAGGCGGGCAAGCTGGAGGAACTTACCGACCAGCTGTATGAAGGTCTCACCGGTATTTCCTTCGACAGCATGTACAGCAGTTTCGTGGATAACCTGATGGATATGAAGTATGATGCCGCAGCCGCGGCGGAGGACATATCCGAGTATTTCATGCGTGCGATGCTGTCAAACAAGATCGGTGAGCTGTATTCCGACAAGCTGAAAGGCTGGTGGGAGAAATTCGGCAAGGCGATGGAAGACAATGACCTTACAGAAGCCGAGCGTAAGGCCCTCCAGGACGAGTACATGAAGTATGTCGAGGAAGCCATCGCTCTTCGTGACAATCTTGCCGCGGCCACCGGGTACGATAACTCGGGCGGTACGAGCCAGAGCGCCAAAACCGGCGGTTTTTCAGCCATGACACAGGACCAGGGTACAAAACTGGACGGCATGTTCACCAGCGGGTTGCAACACTGGTCGAGCATCGATGAGAAGATGGAGAGCGTCATCGACAAGATGAACACCGCCGAGGGGCATCTTGCCCGTATCGAGGAGAACACCGGCACGAGCGCGTCGCACCTTGGCAAAATAGAGGAAGAGATTCGTAAAATCAATCGTGACGGAGTAAAATGCAAATGATATGGAAAAGATATTAGGCGGTCTGGTACTTGTCAACGGTACCGACATCTGGAGTACATACGGGGTGTTCCTCGTTGAGGACAAGCGCGGCGGGATGGATAACCTGACCGCCATCCTGACCCCGAGCAAGACGAAAACGGACACGGCTGTGAATATCCGGGAGGAGGACGGGGAGAAATATTCCTCCGTGCTGACGCCCAGGAACGAGGCCCGTGACGTGACGCTTCATTTCGCCCTGTTTGGCAAAACGCAGGCCGGCTGGCTGAAGAAGTATTTCGAGTTCATCAATTTCCTGAAGAAAGGCCGTGACGGGTGGCTTGAGATTTCCTTTCCCCAACTTGCCCTGACTCTCCGTGTGAAATATACGGATTGCAGCAAGTTCCAGCCTCTGACCTATCTCTGGAAGGAAGGCGTGCACGCCGGCAAGTTCAAGGTGAAGTTCCGGGAACCTGTCCCGGTCATATAAATGTGATTCAAACCCTATTCAAACGACGTTTAAACAAGATACAGACATGCTGACCATCTATGACAGCAACGGCAACAGACGGACCGATATCGAGGCGGGCGACAGCTCCACCCAGGTGAAGGAGGTGCAGGGTGACAATGTCCTGACACTCTCTTTCACGCATTACGAATATATCGCCCTGGACGTGAATGACCGGGTGGACTTTGAGGGTGAGCGCTACTGGCTGACCGAACGGTACATCCCGAAGCAGAAGAGCGGCCAGGAGTGGGTATATGATTTGAAGTTTTACGGTATCGAGAGCCTGGTGAGACGTTTTCTTGTGCTGGAGACCACCGACGGGAACACCGAGCCTGTGTTCACGCTGACAGCGACTCCGCGTGAACACGTGGCCATGATCGTGAAGTGTATCAATGACGGAATGAACCACACCACCGACTGGAAAGTGGGGCGGGTGGACGGTACGGACCTTATCGTCATCGATTACGAGGGGAAGTACTGCAACGAAGCCCTGAAAGAGATAGCCGAAGCGGTCGGCGGGCAGGCTGAATGGTGGGTGGAAGGCCAGACCGTGAACGTGTGCCGGTGTGAGCATGGCGAGGAAATAACGCTGGGCTACGGGAAGGGACTGACCGGAATCGAACGCGACACGACGGGTACCGACAATTTTTATACCCGGTTGTTCCCGGTAGGCAGCACGCGGAACATAGATCCGTCAAAATACGGGCATAGCCGCCTGATGCTTCCGGGGGGCAGGCAATATGTCGAGATACATACGGAGGAGTACGGCATCTATGACCGTTACGAGCAAGACGCCTTCAGCGGCATTTATCCCCGCAGGATCGGGGCTGTCAGCAGTGTGCGCAGCGAAGATGTGAAAGATGACGACGGCAACCCTTTCACGGTCTATTATTTCAGGGACGACAGCCTGAATTTCGATCCGAACGATTACGAGCTGCCCGACGAGACCAAACGTGTATCGTTCCAGGACGGTGACCTTTCCGGACTGGGGCAGGGTGAGGACCACTATTTCGAGGTGAATTTCAACAGTGCCACCCGTGAGTTCGAGATTATTACGATATGGCCCTATGATGATGACACGCAACTCCCCGGCGGCAAACTTATTCCGAAATCCGGTGACCGTTATATTCTCTGGAATATCCGTATGCCGGACGAATATTACCCGCTTGCCGAGGAGGAGTTTCTTACGGCGGTGGAACAGTTCAATACCGAATGCTGGCAGGATCTTGCCGTTTACAAGGCCCCGACCGACCATGTGTGGATTGAGGAGAACGGTGTTTCCCTGTCCGTAGGCCGCCGTGTGAGACTTGAAAGCGAGGAGTATTTCCCCGAAACCGGTTATCGCAGCAGCCGCATCACGAAAATTACCCGGAAGGTGAACCAACCCGGGGAGATGGACATCGAGATCAGCGATGCCCTGCATAGTGGTGCGTTTGAACGGGTGAATGACAGTATCGGGGAACTGAAAAACTATACGAAGTCAAAGGCGGAGGGTGCCGCGCTTCCTGACATTATCCGTAGCTGGGACAAGACACTGCCTACGGACAACAATCTTTTTTCCGCGCGGAGAAGTCAGGCGGAACACATCAGCAAAAAAAAGAATGACCGTGCAAAGGGGAAGATCACCTTCGAAGCGGGAGCCTCTTTCGGACAGGAGGATAATGCGGGTATTGATGACAAGGGCAATGCCGAGTTGCTGACCCTTGTCGTGCGTGAGTTCCTTCGCAGCCCGAAATTCGTGGACGGTCTTTTCGGTGAGGGGTGGCGGCTGTGGATGGAGGACGCTTTGTCCCATCTTACCATCGACAAGCTGACGGTACGCCAGGTCATGGTAGTATTGGAGCTGCTTATCGAGAAGGTACGCAGCGTTGGCGGCCAGCTGTGCGTCAGCGCCGCCAACGGGAAAATAAAGACCGCCGTACTTGAGGACGGTTACTGGAGGATCACTTTCGAGCAGGACAACAGTTTCCAGGCCCATGACCTGATGCGCTGCGCCACGTTCAGCGGCGGGAACCTGAAAGGGTACTGGGTGGAGGTGGCCGGCGTGGAGGGTGACTCCATTCTCGTAAGTGAGGATGAATTTTCAGGTTCCCTTCCGGAGGCCGGTGACGAGTGCGTGCTGATGGGCAACACGGAGAACCCGCTGCGTCAGAACCTGATCCTGATCTCCGCCACCGAGGACGGTCAGCCCCGCGTGGACGTGATGGACGGGGTGAAGGCGAAGAACTTCACCGGCTGCCTTCGTGCGCGCCTGGGCAACCTGGACGGCATCAGCGATGACTGGTTCCCGGCTGACAACCAGCCGCACGGCAACGGCCTTTACAGCGACAACGCCTACCTGCGCGGGACTTTCCTTCTGGTGACCGGTGAGGACATCAAGACCAAGTTCGAGATCGTGGAGGGGCGCATCACCAGCGCGGTGACCGCCCTAAGGAACGACTTCGCCACGGAGAAGGGCTACCTGAACAACCCCGCCTTCGATGACGGGCTGGAGAAATGGAACACGGAGAACGAGACGGTGTTCTTCCTGGCAGGTAACAAATGGATCTGGGCGAACAACAACGTACTGACCAGAAAGGGCGACGGGGCGAGCGTGACGGTGGATGACGGGCGGACGGTGGTGCACATCCGTAACAAGTACATCCTCCAGAAACGGGCGAATTTGAAAAGCATCCCCTCCATGCCTGTGAACGGTGACGGGGAGAAGGAGGCCGTGCCGGTGTACCTTTCCTTCTTCTACCGCTGCGCAACCAAAGGGACTCTAAGAGTCCAGTTCCTGGACGTTGACAAGACGGGTTTCGCGAACTTCAACAGCCTGGAGGTGGAGGAGGAACTGTCTGCAACTGATGGTTACGTGCAGTACACCTGTAGCGGCCTCTGGAACGGTACCGGTGATTTCAAACTGTCCTTTACCGGTGACATCTACCTGTATATGCTCGTGCTGTCCACTGACAAGGTGGAGAGCCTTGCACACCGCTACCGGACGCTTTTCGAGCAGTCGGAGCGTCTGGTGAAGATAACGGCCGCCGTCTTTGACCGTGACGAGAATATGCTGGAAGAGACGGGGCTTGTGGTGAAGCCTGAAGGCGCGGGCATCTACGCCCAGGACGCGGACGGGAAACTGGCGCTTATCGGCGTGAGTGTGGACGGGACGGACGCTGACGGCAACAAGATCAGCGTGGTGAAGCTGACCGGTGACCGCGTCAAGCTGGAGGGCCTCGTGACGGCCAACGATAATTTCAAGATCCTGGAGGACGGGAGCATCGAGGCGAACGCGGGCACGTTCTCCGGGCATATCCGCACGAACTTCCACCTTGTGGAGTCGAGCGACGCCGTCCTGACCTCCTGTTCGGGCCGCGGCGAGGCCGGCTACCTGATCGGCCGCGAGCTGAGCCTGAAGGTGGACATGGCCGGTTCGTCGAACGGTGCGGACATCATCCTTCCGAACGACATGCGTTATATCGGCTCGCGCGTAACCCTTTACAACGGCTGCCACCCTCCCTATACGCGTACGGTGGGCTCTATCCGCTACAGCTCCGTCCGTGTGGACGACGGCACGCTGCTCCGCGGTTCCAACGTGAACCTTAGCAGTGATTCGCTGCTTTCCTATTCCGACCCCTACAGGATCGACTGGATCAGCGGGATCATCGAGCTGGTCGGTACCCCCGAGCTGAACGGGAGAATCCTTGCGGACCTGGTTTCGTGGCGGGGAGCGTCGGCCGGTCCCCCCGCTTCCCCCTCGAGCGGATGGCTTTACTACGACACGAAAAGGAACCGCAACTACCTTTACTGGTACGGCGCGTGGGTGGAGTTCCCCGTTTACGGCGGCGCTTCCGATGATCTCCGCATCACGTGGAAGGGAGAGCTTTCTTCCGCTCCGGAGAACCCGGAGAGGAACTGGCTGTACGTCACCTCCGTGAACCGCTTCCTCCTGCTCTACACGGGCGAGGATTGGGAGGAGCCCGCCATCATTAACAGCCTGAACAAGTGCGGCTGGTGCATCCTTGGCTTCAGCGCGCTTTCATACCATTATTACAATGACTGACAACAATAAAAAAGGAGGAATAACTTATGGCACTTACAGAATCGGAGAAAACGGAACTTAAGAACGACATCCTGAACGCTATCAAGGCCGAGAGCCAGAGCGTTGATGAACTTGTGGAGGTCAGCTCCCTTGACAATATCAAAAGTCTCCCCGCCCTTCGCGGCAGTGAGCTGGTGAGTGCTCCGCTCACCCTTTTGCGTAAACCGGCCGATGATGCCGCTGCCACGGCGAATGCGTCTGCCACGAAAGCGGATAATGCTGCGGCTTTGGCGAATAAAGCTGCGGGTATGGTGTCTGATGCGGCCGGTACCGCCAATCAGGCTGCTGAAACTGCAAATTCCGCCGCGGCAGCGGCATCCGCGGCTGCGAAACAGGCGGAGGATGCCGCCGCCGGTGTGAACGACGGTTTGGTCGGTGGCATGACGGCCGTCCCTGATGAGGAGAACGACACGGTGAAACTCACCCTGCTGGGGAAGACCGGGACGGAGATTGCCTCCGTTGATATTCCCGGTGGTACGGGCGGTGGCGGTAACACGTATAATGTGACGGCGGAAGTCCCTTTGGAGAGCGGTTATTATGTCCTTTCCTCCGCGATCGGTGCCGTGGATGAGAAATACCGTTACAAGGGCCGTTGCATCACCTATGAAGTCTCGCAGGGCAAATGGGAGACCAAACAGTTCGTGGGGACAAGTCTGTCGAGCTGGGAGCAGGAGGCGAGCTGGGAGGACTTCGGCGGTGCCGGAACGATGAAGAGCCTGACGGTGAACGGCGAGAAGAAAGTTCCCGACAGCGAGGGCAACGTGGATCTGACCATCGACAAGCTGGAAGTGGACGAGAGCCTGGATGCCGACAGTACCAATCCCGTCCAGAACAAGACCGTCGCCGCCAAATTCCAGGAGGTGGAAGCCGGTACCGTGTTCGGCATGAGCGCGGAAGTGAGCGACGACGAGAGCAGTGTCCGCCTTGCGCTGACCAACAAGAGCGGGGCGGAGATCGCGAGCGTTGACATCCCGGCCGGCAGCGGTGGCGGCGGTGAGTCCTCCACCACCAAGATCGTGCTGCTTGCCGAGACCGACAAGAAAACCGTGAAGGAAGGCGGAGCGGTGAAACTTACCTATACCTATGACCACCAGGTTGCCGGCGGTGATGACAAGGGTAGCAGTACCGGACAGAAAGCGACCGTCACCATCCAGGTGAAGCGCGGGACGACCACCACTTATTCCTCCTCGCTGAAGGAAGTGAGCAAGGGTACCTATACCCTTGACCTGACCAAATACCTGCTGGTGGGCACGAGCGATATCTACGTCATTGCCGAGACTACCGATCCCACCACGGGCAAGGCGCAGAAGAAGCAGGCGTACGTGAGCGTGAAGAGCGTCACCCTGTCCCTTTCCTGCGGTTACAACCTGGCGGCCACCATCCAGAACGGCGGTTACGGTACCTATGATTCCGCGAGTATACCCTACGCCGTGAGCGGTACCGGCACGAAAACCGTCAGCCTGTACGTGGACGGTGTACAGCAGAACGCGCATACGGTCACCCGCAGCGGCACGACGAACGGCAGTTTCGAGGTTTCCATGACCGGCCTGTCCGTGGGGCGGCATACCGCCCAGCTGGTGGCCGAGATGGAAACTGACGACCTCACGCTGAAAAGCGAGAGCATCCATATCGACCTGCTGAAGGCCGGAACCGGCGCGCCCTTCATCGGTTTGAAGCTCATTCATGCCGACGGGCATGTCCTCGGACGGGACGAGCATCTGGAGCCGGTCCTTGAAGCCGGCCGCTACGAGAAGCTCACTTTCGACTGGGTGGCCTATGATCCCGACCGTGTGCCCGCTGAAGTGGAGTTCTGGAAAAACGGCGTCAAGAGCAGTACCGTGAGCGCTCCCCGCAGCATGATGACCTACAGTAACCGGTTTACCGAGGAAGGCACGCAGACGCTTGTCCTGAAAGCCGGTCCGACCGGGTACACTTTGCGCATCGACGTGGGTGAGAGCGGTATCGATATCAGCGAGGCCACCTACGGCCTGGCGGTCAAGCTTGACGCGGCGGGCCGCAGCAACGGGGAGAGTAACCCCGGAACATGGGAGTCGAACGGCGTGGAGACCACGTTCGAGGGTTTTGACTGGAGCAGCAACGGCTGGACGGGTGAGGCGCTGAAGCTGACCAACGGTGCGAAAGCCGTCATCGGCTACCGGCCCTTTGCCACCGATGTGAAAAGTACGGGGCTGACCATTGAACTGACCCTCCGGGTAAGCAATCCCACTGACAGCGATACCGCAGTTGTGGACTGTCTCGACAGTGGCAAGGGGCTTTATATCACCCCTTCGGAAGCGAGTTTCAAGACCGGTGAGAAAGTGTCCTATACCAACGAGGACGACGAGCTGGTGGAGCGTGAGATCAAGCTGGGCACGAATTATGTGGAAGACCGGTGGATCAAGGTGGCCCTCATGGTGGGTACCCGCAATGAGAGCCGTCTGATGGAGCTTTATGTGGACGGCAACCGTACCGGTGCCGACATCTACGACAACGCCTTCAGCTTCCGCCAGGACAATCCGAAATATATCACCATTGACAGCGCCGGGGCGGACGTGGAGGTAAAGAGCGTGCGTATCTATACCCGCCGGTTGAGTGACGACGAGGAACTGGAGAACCGGATGGTGGACAGTGCGGACGGTGAGGAGATGATCGCGCTGTATGAGGAGAACGATATCCTGGGTGATACCGACACTGTGGATATGGACAAGCTGCGTGCCAAGGGCAAGGGGGTGCTGCGTATCGTGCGCCAGAACAAGCTCGATGACGTGTATGCCGAGAACAACAAGAAGACGGACTTTTCGGCGGATATCTTCTATTACTCCCCTTTCGGATCCGAATACGACTTCGTGCTTCGTGACTGTTATATCCGTATTCAGGGTACCAGTTCCACGAAATATCCGAGCAAGAACATCCGTATCTATATCAGCAAGGGCGGCACGAACCTTAGCTTCACCGTTGGCGGCAAGGAGCAGGCGGAAAAGAAATATCCCGTCCGTCCCGGTGGCATCGCCATGAACCTGATCTGTCTGAAGAGTGATTATTCCGACTCGTCCATGTCGCTGAACACAGGCGGTGCCAAACTGTTCAACGACGTGCTGAAGGAGATGGGGCTTCTCACCCCTCCGCAGCGTTACCAGTACGAGACGGGCGGCAGCGATTTGAACGCGGTCACCGTGCGTACCGCTATCGACGGTGTGCCTATCGACATGTTTGTGGCGGCTGCGGAGGACGGCGAGAACAACTATGTGGGGCAATACAACTTCAACAACGAGAAAAGCAAGAGCGGCGACCTGTTCGGCCTTAGTGGCGTGGAGGGTTACGATCCTGCCTGTCCCCTCACTCTGGAAATGCTGAACAATACCGAGGCCATGTGCCTTTTCAAGACCACAAGTGACGCTCATCTGGAGGAGGTGTTTGATGCCGGTGCCGAGACCAACGTTCCGGATGATGTGAAATGGGCGGGCCTTGACGAGTCGCAGCGTACGGCCGTGAAACGGCTGTACGCATGGATACGCTCGTGTGTTCCGGACGGTGCGACGAGCGCCGACCTCTCCACTTTTAAGAGCGAGAAGTTCAGGGACGAGATAAGTGACTATTTCGACAAGGCTTTCCTGCTGACGTATTACCTCTGGACGGACTATTTCCTTGCCGTTGACCAGCGTGCGAAGAACATGATGCTGCGCACGTGGGACGGCCTGATATGGTACATCACCTACTACGACGGTGATACCCAGATGGGAAAACGTAACGACTGTTTCCTGGTGTATGACTACACCACCGACCGCGACACTTATGATGCCGAGGCCGGGAAATATGCCTTTGAAGGCCGTGACAGCTGGCTTTGGAACCTCGTTCTGGCCAACCTGGACGCTGACCTGAAGACACAGGCGCAGGCTCTTCGCGGTGTACTTACCACCAGCCGTGTCCTGGACATGCTGAACGTGGAGCAGGCGGGCAACTGGTGCGACCGTGCCTATAACAAGAGCGGCGAGCTGAAGTACATCCTGCCCGCCACGCAGGAGATGTACGGCAAGGTGTGGCCGTTCATCTACGCCCTTCAGGGCAGTAACCGTGCGCACCGTGAATATTTCGTGCGTAATCGTTTCGCCCTTCTGGATGCTAAGTACGGCACGAGCAATTTCACCAGTGACAACATCGACCTCTATCTGGCACGTACGGCTGCTGACACCCCCGACGTGCTGAAGATTACGGCCAACGAGGTTTATGCTTTCGGCTACGGTACGAACAACAGCCCGAATATAGGGAATACCGGCATCATCAAGAAAGATGCGGCTGCGAGCCTTTCCATCACCGGTGCCTATACGGTGAACGATCCCTTGAGGGTTTATGGCGCGAGCCGTATGAAGGTGCTGGATATGAGCGGGGCCGCCGACCACCTGAAAAACGCTTTCGACCTGGGCAAATGTACCGTGCTGCGCGAACTGAACCTTCAAAGTTCCGGCAACGGCAGTACCGGCTGGTGGTTGAACATCGGCAACTGCAAGCAGCTACGTAAACTCAACCTTCGTAACCAGGCACAGGCGAAAACCGGGGGAAGTACCAGTACCGAGCTGGATTTGAGTGCGCAGACCAAGCTGGAAGAACTTGAGGCCCGCGGTACGCAGGTGCAGAGCGTGGTGCTAGCCAAGGGTTCTCCCGTGACGCTGCTCCACCTTCCCGGTACACTGACCAGCCTCCGTCTGGAATATCTGGGCAGACTGACCATCGGCGGGCTGACATTGGAAAGCTACAGCAAGGTGAAGACCTTCATCTTTGACAGTTGTCCAGGTATTGACTGGGAAACCCTGCTGGGCCGTTGCACGGGTGTGGAACGTATCAGAGTAACCGGTATTGACCGCGAGGATGACGGTACGTGGCTGGATAAGTTTGTCGGGATGGGCGGTGTGGATTCCGATGGCAACACTACGGACACGTGCGCCTTGGTGGGTACGGTACAGCTCACGCGCTACATTGATGACGATACGTACAGCGCTCTGAAGGCGCACTTCCCGGAACTGAATATCCGGCAGCCGGAATACACGATGATCGAGTTCGACGACGAGGTATCGGATGACGCGAACGTGAGCAACCTTGACAACGGTACCGGCTACAAGTATGACAACGCGTATGAGGTGAGCGGTCATATTTCCGCCATCCTGAAGCAGCGTCACCGTGTACTTGCTAAAGTGACTAAAAAAGCGACGACGCGGGGTGTGAACATGGCGAACGTTGATACCACGGTGAACAACCTGGACGGTGAGATGACCTACTACCCGCTGGACGACACGGACAGCAACAAGTACGCCGACGGCACGGCTGCCAGACTGGACGGCACTGAAGGTGACTGGATGATGTACGAGCCCTTCTTCTGGAGCAAGGGTATCAATGATTACCTGAACGGCAAGCATTACTCCTGTTACAGCAGTAACGGTTCGGATAACATGCCTTCCGTTCCGGATGCTGACGTCCTTACGCTTGACGACATTAAGGGCACGAGTGGCGGTTATCTTTCCGGTCGTAAGATCATGAGCGGAAAGGATACGCTTTCGAACAGCTACAGTACTGACAGTACGTATTCGGTATGCAAGGTGAACGTGGACGGTTACAAGCGTGTGCGTTTCCCGAGCGTTCCCGGTACAAGCCTTGTCGGAAGCATTTTCACAGACGATTCCGGCACGGTCATCAGTTCAATCGTCGTCCCTACCTTGAGCAACAAGTTCGAGGCCGGTATGTACCTGATTGCCGATGTTCCGGAGGGTGCCACTGCTCTTCACTTCTCCATTCTGAACACGGCAGAGTTCGATAAGGTTGTCCTTTCTAACAGTGACAGGATCGAGGATATGGAACCCGAATGGGCGCCTAATGACGAGCACTTGTGTGCCGTTGTGGGCAGCAGTGTTGTCGGTTCCAAACTTCGCGCCTGCATTACCGGCGGGAGCACTACGGCGAGCATGACCTGGGCTGATTTCCACTATTACAGTGTCCAGCGCGGTATGCAGCAGATTGATGCCCTTATGCACTCGCGCATCGCGAATCTTTTCTACGCGAAGTACGGTCGTCGTGACAGCCAGGAACAATGCGGCGCGGGCTCTCACACGAACAACCGTACTACGGGTGGTACTGCCAGCCGCGGTATGACGGACACGATCGGCTACGAGGAAGCCTCCTCAATCAACCCTAATGTGACGAACAGCCTGATAGAAAACTCCGTCCACCAGTATGCGTGGTACCGTGAGAAGGATGACTACGGCGGGGCCACGGTTACGCAGGTGAATAATATTTGCTGCCTTGGCTACGAGGACATCTATGGTCATAAATATGACATGATGGACGGCGTGGATCTTCCTAATGACACGGGCAATTCCGGGAAGTGGCGCATCTGGATGCCTGACGGCAGTACCCGCCTGGTTAAGGGTTCCGTGAGCTCCGGTATCTGGATTACCGCCGTGGCGCATGGCAAATATATGGACGTGATTCCGGTGGGTTCCGTTTCGGGTTCCTCCTCGACAAATTACTGCGACATCTACTACATATCCACTGCCTCCAGCCGTGTGGTCTATCGTGGCGACTTCAGCGCGTACCCGTATGGCGGTGTCTCGATGTCGAATGCGTACAGCGATTTCTCGAATACGAA
>OLZF01000839.1_pt1 | contig 27790 bp, 18 predicted proteins | sample 1674391 | NCBI WGS metagenome assembly OLZF01 (sample SAMEA103958166, study PRJEB25191) | human gut metagenome | biome: human-associated habitat [ENVO:00009003]; feature: intestine environment [ENVO:2100002]; material: feces | place: Germany | collected 2013/2015
TACCTCCGTCAAGCGTACCGAATGCTCCAAAAATGTCACCACTGAACAGGATACCTTCGGTTGATTCGAAAGTAACCATCGTTTCCGGCCAGTGAAGCATCGGGGCCATGTAGAAATTCAATTTATGTTTTCCAAGGTCGAGAGAATCGCCTTCTTTTACTTCCATCAAGTTGTCACAAACCCCGTAGAAGTTTTTCAGCATGGGGAAAGTCTTGGCGTTACCGATGATTTTCACGTCCGGGTAGTGGCACAATAAAGCTTTGATGGCTCCGGTGTGATCGGGTTCCATGTGATTAATCACGAGATAATCCACTTTCCGGCCATTCAGTAATTGTTCGATATTCTCCACGTAGTCATCCATTTTGCTTCTTTCGATCGTGTCGATGACTACCACTTTTTCATCCACGATGATGTAAGAATTATAAGCAACACCTTTGGGAATAGGCCAGTAATTTTCGAAGATATGGGTTCTTCTGTCATTGACTCCAACCCAGTAAATGTCTTTCTTAATTTCTCTCGCTAGATTCATATTGATTATAATTTTATGTATTTCTTTTTCGCTCCCGCGAAATTATGAAAAAAAGGCCGTTAATCGGATGGATCAACGGCCTTTTTTTATAGTTTTTCTCTAACTCCTTATAGAGTGGATTTATTTGATTCCAAGTTTTTTGCGAATATCCTTCGGGATGGCATTCTTGTGAACGATGATGTTCATCGTTTTGTATTTCATGAAAGGTTCAGAAGCGTAGAAATATCCACCGAATTTATTATATTGATTCCAAGAGTTTTTCACGATATAGTAAACCGTACCGTTCTGGTCTTTCGCTTTACCGATTACGTGCATACCGTGATCATCGGTAGTTAAGTAGTTGTCGAACTCTTGTTGTCTCATTTCTTGAGTAATCTCTTTTTCAGGAGCCGGGCCTTGTCTGAAAGCATCCGGAGTTTGGTTCCCTTTAGGCATAGCTTCCCATTTAGCGATTTCGGCACCGCTCATTTCTTTCGTGTCAGTTGTCGGAACCACGGCAACTCCGGGTTGTGAGGTTTGGAAACCTCTTTCGCTCACGTCAGAAGCCCAAGCAAAGGTGTAACCGTTGTCGATAGCGTTGCTCATGACTTGTGCCAGTTCATCTATCGGTAAATTGTAAGACATTCCCCACAACCAGTTGTCCGGAACTTCAATTGCAAATTGAGAATAGAACGGGTGATGTGTATAGGAAGTCAATGAAACATAGTCGTCCGGATTCAGTCCCAGTGATTCGGCAAAAGTTTTCGGTGTATATTCCTTTCCTTTATAAGTGAAGTTTTCAGGACATTTTCCTAAGTATGTGTCATAAATGGCTGCCAGACCGTTCTTCCATACCGGAGTCAGTTTACTTAGTTTACCTTTAGCGATAGCATTAATGTAGCCGGAAGCAACAGCGTCCAATTCGTTGTGTACCGGCAGAGTATCGCCGTACATGATTCCCGGCATTACTTCCTGTGGAACGATACCGTAATTTTTGATGCAGTACATCACATCATAGAAACTTCCTCCCGGCGAGAAAGAACTGTCACCGTGATAACGTACATAATTGGCTCCACGGTCTTGCATCGTTTTGTGTACCACAAACATTTCAGCCAGATCATATTCGCCTTTGCCTAAACGTAGCAATTCTGATTCAACGAATCCGAGAGTTGAGAAACTCCAGCAAGTGCTCGAACGGTTTTGGTTCTTGATTGAAGTAATCGGATTTTCTTTCACTGTCGTGAAAACGAAGCCCTCTTCGGGTTTTGCGTCTTGTGCCATTGTGCTCAGGCTGAATAGGCCTAGAGCAGCGATAAGGATACTCTTTTTCATTCTTATGACATTAATATTAAATTTGTTTTGGTTACAAAGATAGAGAATCCTTGGGGTAATTCCATATTCCTGTATACAATTTGCATAAAAAAAGAATAAAAAATAGTGTATATTCTATTTTTTCATGAACAAAAAGCGGAAAGAGAATTATTTCCAATTCACTTTCCGCTTTTTATTTATTTTATTTTAATTCCGAGATTCTCTAAATCATGACGGGTAACAGTATAGTTTTCTCCGGTTTTCATACGTCTCATGACTAATTTCCCTACCTTTTTGGCATCCTCTTTTTCCATGAAAGGCTTTTTTCCCGAAATGGCGGGAATAAAAGGCTGGAATATGGTTATATGGTTGTTGTGGGATATTTGATAACCGTATCCTCCGTTTACTTCGATTATTTCGATCGAATAATGCGTGTCGGAGGTGGCTGCTACGGAAAACGCCAGGCAAATGGCAGCTGTTAATATTCCTGCAACAAAGAGCCGACTGCTGTTTTTCTTAGTCATCTTCTTCCCATTCATACGGATGTAATTCCCAAGTATCGTCATAATAGTATCCACTGCTTCCTCCGGTAGTTATAATACCCCGTTTGCCGGTAGAGAAACAAATCGCTTTTGTGCGTGCACTTCCTTCGAAAGGGGTATAGTCAAAATCATCTTCCGTGTCACTACTACGCCATAAATCTGTGTTGGGGTCATATATCCAGTAGTTATTTCGTAGGCTTGAACCGGATGTCTGCCCTAAAGTGATATAAGCCTGGCCGTCTATAACAAAAGCGCAGCCGTATGTCCGGGTGATTGAATTATAATCATCATCATAATCATCACTGCTGTCATTCTTGATTTCGCGGAGACGGGTCCATTTATTTTCTTCACTCTTGCTGGGATCGAATTTCCAGAAGTCGGTAACATCCTGACCGTTGTTGGTTCCTCCTACGATGTAAGCTACATTGTCGATGATAAAGGATAAGCCGCCGGTTCTTTTCTGACCGCCGAATCCGTTTACAATGCCCCACTGGCTACCTGAAGGGGCTGTCGGGTCGAAACGATAAAAATCCTTTGTCTGTTTATCGTCTTTGGATTGTCCGGTTCCCACATAACCGTAGTTACCGATAGTGAAGGCTATTGCATTGATTCGCGCATCTCCGGGATAATCATCCATTTGTCTCCATTCATTTGTTGCCGGGTCATATTCCCATGTGTCTTTTAGATATGCGTATCCTCCGGTATGCATCGGATCATCATCTTTATATACGGTGTATCCGGTGGTCACATATCCTTTCGAGCCTACTGCGAATCCGGCAGCGCCATTCCGGGCTGTTGCATCGTCGGGCATATCTTTGCATTGTGTCCACCAGTCATTATCAATATTGTATTCCCAACAGTCTTTTTCCCGTTGGTCTTTTCCCCGATATCCTCCGCATAAGTACCCCCGGTTACCTATCACAAATCCGGCTGCATCCTCTCTTGCCCTTCCATCGAAGTCGGAACGGCGATACCACACTCCTAATGTGTCATCATCATCATCCGAACATGAGAAAATTGATAGCATAGCTACCGACACTAATAATAGTTGTAGTTTTTTCATTATTTCCATTCGTTTTATTACATTTTAAACTTGGCGCAAATGTAGCTATCAATGCGTTTTGAGAAAAAAGTTATCGACAAACAGCTTTATTTCCTCTATCTAAAAAATGCGAGTCTATAAATAGCGGGTAATAGTCGATAAATTTTGGGGATATTTTCCTAAAGGGGTTCCTTTGCAACTCAAAAATAAGATTCGTTATGAGACTATTTATTACACTTTTTTATTCTTTACTGTTGTTTTGTATCCTATTCTCTTGCAGGGATGAATCCTCTTCCATTGGGGCTAAATGGGTGGATAGTTCTTTTATGAATGCTGTAACAGATACGTGTACAGTAACGTTAAGTACTTTGCTAAGTGACTCTTTGGCAACTTCGGGAGATACGGTTTGCCAGATCGGGCGATATAAAGACAATCTATATGGAGAAATTAAGACTTCGTTTTATGCGGAATATGAAGTACCTTCTCATTCTCTTAATGAAACAACTGAATATCAGTTTGACTCTATTACCTTCAAATGGTATTCTTCAGGGAATTATCTGGGCGATACACTGGTTTATCATCGTATTGAGTTATTTAGTCTGTCACAAGGAATCTCATTGGAAGATAATGGTTACCTTTTTAATAAGACCAATGTTAATTATAACCGGAATAATCTTCTTGCTACTCTTTCTATACGTCCTACTCCCGGACACCGTAACGAGATGCATGAATTACGTCTGCCTGACGAATGGGGAAAAAAATGGTTTAATCTGATGTTGGAAGATGAAGAATGTATGGAATCGCAGGAGCGTTTCCGCGCTTTTTTTAAAGGAATAGCTTTTATACCCGATGAAAATGGGACGTGCATTAACGGCTTTCAGGTGAATGATTCCAGTTTTTGTCTGACTCTTTATTATCATGAACTCAAAGAAAAGCCTACGGAACAGACTTTAGTGTTTAAGGCCAGCAGTTCATTGAATTATACAAAGGTGGAACACGACCGTACCGGTACTCCCATAGAATCTCTCAGAGCCGGTACTGATTATAATCTTTTTTCTTCTGAAAGTGATCATCAGGTGTATCTGCAAGGATTGACCGGTATGTATATCAATCTCGAATTTCCGCATCTGAATAATCTGAACCAGAAAGGGAGACTTGTCTCCATTGAAAGTGCGGTACTTAAACTCTATCCTATAAAAGGTACTTATAACGGAAAATATCCGTTGCCGAAATCATTGACTCTCTATACGGCAGACCAGAATAATTCAACCCAAAGTGTCATAACGGACCTTTCCGGAAATTCCGTACAAACAGGAAATCTGGTAGAAGACAATGTCTATTATGAGGATACTCATTATTCATTTGATATTACCTCGTTCATTCAGAATAATCTGGGGACGGCAGGACAGAGCCGCGAAAAATTACAGTTGTTTCTCTCCGACAATGATTTTTATAACACAGTTCAGGGAGTCATTTTCGGAGATAGTAAACATCCCATGAATGACCATAATAATAATGTATCTCTCACTATTTATTACAAGACATATACGAAATGAAAAGAAAAGTTTTATCTATTTTCATATTAAGTGCAAACTTATTGAATCTTACTGCTCAAAACATGACGAACTCTCCGGCTTCTATGTTCGGACTGGGTGAATTGTCTACCGGAGAAGGAGGAATCTATTCCGGTATGGGGGGAGTTGGTATCGCATTGCGGGGAGAAAATGCTTATAATAGTGCGAACCCGGCTTCTTTGACGGGATTGATGCCGCAGTATTTTTTCTTCGATTTGGGAGTTAGCGGAGCGTATGAAAAGTATTCACAGTCCGGTGCAAACAATCATTCTTTTAATGGTAATCTTAATAATTTGGGTGCTGGGTTTCGTATTGCTCCCCGGTGGTATGGGGCTATTTTTATGGCTCCTGTCAGTAGTGTGGGGTATGCCATATCGCTCGAGCAGGATGTAGCGGGTACAAATGGCGAGACTGTGACTTCACTTTTTCAAGGGGAAGGCGGATTATCCAAAGTTGGAATCAGCGTTGCTCATCAGTTGTGGAAAGGGCTTTCGCTGGGAGCTAACTTTTCTTATGTGGGTGGTACTATTACGCAATCGGAGAGTCAGGGAAGTGCTACGGAAACAAACAGTTCGTATAAACATACAGTGTATGTTGATTTTGGATTACAGTATACTTATGAGATAGAGCGTGACCGTTCGTTGGTAGCGGGTGCTGTATATGGATATTCCCAGGATTTGCTTCAAGACAACGATCATTCGGTAAGTAGTAGCAGTAGTAGTGGGAGTATTACAGAAAAAGGTAAGAAGTATCGTACCTGCTTACCGCAGTTTTTCGGAGTAGGGGTATCTTATAATACGTTGCGTTGGATGGCTTCCGCCGATTATAAGTTTGTTGACTGGAGTCGGTTGGAGTTTTCTCGTTCTAGTGTTAGTTTTCATAACCAGCACCGTTTGATGTTGGGAGGGAGTTATACATTAGGGAATCCCTATCGGAAACCTGTACGTCTGTTACTCGGGGCCGGAATAGGGAATTCGTATCTTTCTATTCAGAATAAGACGACAACTAATTATTATCTCAGTACCGGAATTAATTTTGAATACCGTAGCCGCAGTACGCTTTCGTTAGGGGTAAAATATACAGATCAATTTAAGGTAAGTTCAGGGAGGTTTCAAGGACAGAAACTGGCTTTCTTCCTGAATATCACTTTCTCGGAAAAGACTTACAGAGCTAAATTAAAATAAAATAGATAATAGTATAAGGGTATCCTTTGGGGATACCCTCTTCTTCATTATTTATTGTCTTTAGGTGTTACTACGTAATCTTCTTTAATAAATTCGTCGTATACACGCTTCGGATGATCAAATGCTGCTGTTCCGTTTCTCTGTTCATTGAAGTTTTCCCGTCGGAATTGTTTCAGTTTCAGATTGTCTTCAGCATATTCTCTTAATTTTTTATGTTCACGTCCATAGAGTGAACTTTCGGTTACGTCAGAATCAAGCAAGCTTTCCTTAGGGGTAATGGTTGGTAAGAGTACTTGTTCCAGTAGGCCACGATAAGCCCCGTTATATTCACACCATACAATATCGTTAGCGACAAATATACGGTAGGAGTACTTTGACCATGCGGTTTTAATCTCAATGGATTTGGCATAGATTTCAATGGTTGCTTCTGAGCCATACGCTTGGTCACGGATCACAACGGTCGTCCGACCGCTAAGTTCTTCTTTTACGGAAGTTTGCCATTTTCCGGAATTCATGATTTCTTCAATAATTTCCGGCAACTTTTCTTTAATCTCAAACTGTATTCTCATGGTGCTTGCCTGCGGGCAGGACTTTTTTATAATTTCCTCCTTAAAACAATTAAGCTAGCCTAAAGTTACGTAGATTGAAGCAAAAAAGCAAGGTTTTGTTTAAATATTTGCTATTTTTGCCAAACGTTCTGCCTTTTTTGTTTGTTTTTATAATATATATGCAACAAACAGTAATAAAACGGGGTATGTAAAGAGAGTGATAAATATAAAATTGGGAAGATTAAGATGAAGAACTTGAAAATTGATGAATCTACAGGGTTGGTGTTGGAGGGCGGGGGAATGCGCGGAGTATTTACTTGCGGCGTGCTTGATTATTTTATGGATCATGATATCCGGTTTCCTTATGCGATAGGAGTTTCTGCCGGTGCGTGCAACGGGCTGTCCTATGCATCGCGCCAACGAGGACGTGCTAAATACAGTAATATTGACTTGTTGGAGAAATACAATTATATCGGTCTGAAACATCTGCTTAAAAAACGGAATATTCTCGATTTCGATCTGTTGTTCAATGAGTTTCCGGAACATATTCTTCCTTATGATTACGAAACTTATTTTGCTTCTTCGGAACGTTTCGTTATGGTAACTACCAATTGTATCACAGGGGAAGCTAACTATTTTGAAGAAAAGAAAGATAAACGCCGGGTGATAGACATTGTCCGTGCGTCTAGTAGTCTGCCTTTTGTATGTCCTATTACTTATGTAGATAATATTCCCATGCTTGATGGGGGAATTGTAGATTCTATTCCTTTGCAAAGAGCGATTGCTGATGGTTATACGAGAAATGTCGTAGTACTTACCCGCAACCGGGGATATCGGAAAGATTCAAAAGATATTCGCGTCCCTTCGTTTGTATACCGGAAATATCCTAAACTCCGTGAAGCACTCAGCCGCCGTTGTGCTGTCTACAATGAACAGTTGGAAATGGTTGAGAAAATGGAGGATGAAGGAAAGATTTTCGTTATCCGTCCGCAGAATCCTGTGATGGTAGATCGTATTGAACGGGATGTGCAGAAACTGACAGAATTTTATGAGGAAGGGTACGAATGTGCAAGAAATTTGATCGAAAAATAAACAGATTCTTACATCTCTATAGCTTTATTTTTTAGATGAAAGAAGTAAGTTACTTATACTGTTCGGCAGCCGCTACTTTGAAGCTCACTATTTCTGCTTTGCTTCCGGAATTTTTAGTTACTCTTACCAGATCATCGAAGAAAGTATTCTATTAGCTGGCATAAGCAGAAGAATAAAGCTTTGTCTCAAAAGTAGGAAAATAAATTCAGGTATGCAAAGAGAGGGATAGCTTCATTGCGATGTGACAGGCAAAAAAGAAAATGTTCAGGACTTGCATCAAAAGTGATACCCTTTGAAACAAAGTTGATAGACGGAGGTGAAGATATGACCTATTTTTGCCTCCGTCAATTTTGATTAGATACTTGTATAAAACAGAATACTTTGTTACCATGAAAACAACCTCTTGGATGAAATTATGTAAAGGTGCGGTACTTGCATTGGCGGTCTCTTACGGACTGATTTATTGCCATACGAATAAAAGCAAATTTATGTTGGAACAGAAAGGAGACAGCCTGACTCTCATTCACATCACCAATCCTACTAATTATATATTGCTTCCGATCGAAGAGGCAGCGGAAGAAAGCCGGGTTCGTCTGGACATAGGAGATGCAGCGGATACTGATATGGATATTCGGCTTGCACAGACTAAAGTAGACTATTGGGTTCCGTTTGTCCTACCTGCTGATGCTAAAACTGTAACAGTACGTGTGCAAAAGAGCCTTGGAGATGCTCTTTGCTGGAAAGAAATGAAATTATCCGATACATTCGATCCGTCCCATACAGATAAGTTTCGCCCTGTATATCACCATGCTCCCCTTTATGGTTGGATGAATAATGCGAACGGGCTGGTTTATGAAGATGAAGAATATCATTTATATTATCAGTATAATCCTTATGGTTCTAAATGGGGGAATATGCATTGGGGGCATTCGATAAGCAAAGATTTGATGCATTGGGAACATTTGGCACCTGCTATAGTTCGTGATACGTTGGGACATATATTTGCCGGCAGTTCTATTGTTGATCAGGAAAATGTGGCAGGTTACGGTACAGGTACCATATTAGCTTTTTATACTTCTGCCAGCGATAAAAACGGGCAGATTCAATGTCTCGCTTATAGCAATGATAACGGTCGCACATTTACCAAATATGATAAGAATCCGATTTTGCGTTCTTCCGATAGAAGGAAAGATTTTCGTGATCCGAAGGTATTCTGGTATGCTCCGGGAAATAAATGGATAATGATTGTTGCTGCCGATAAAGAGATGCGTTTCTATGATTCAGAAGATCTGAAAGACTGGAATTATATGAGTAGCTTTGGTGAAGGTTATGGCGTACAGCCTTGTCAGTTTGAGTGTCCGGATATGGTAGAGTTACCGGTAGACGGTGATACGGAACATAAGAAATGGGCATTGATTGTCAATGTAAATCCCGGCTGTTATTTCGGAGGCAGTGCGACCCAATATTTCATAGGTGATTTTGACGGAACAAGATTTATTTGTGATAGCAAACCGGATGTTACGAAATGGTTGGACTGGGGAAAAGACCATTATGCGACAGTTTCCTTTTCGAATATGGGAAGACGTGTGATTGTAGTGCCTTGGATGAGTAATTGGCAATATTGTAATAATGTCCCAACCAAACCGTTTCGTGGCGTCAACGCCTTGCCGCGTGAACTGGGGCTTTATACGCAAAGCGGTGATATTTATCTTTCTGCAGCTCCGGTAGCGGAAGTGAAAAATCTAAGGAAAGAGACAAAAGAAATTCCTGCTTTTACCGTTGCAAATGATTATCATATTGAATCTTTATTACCGGATAATGGAGGTGCTTACGAACTTTCATTGGACATTACGGCAGAAAAAGCTGAAATTATTGGATTCAGCCTGTTCAATGATAAAGGTGAGAAGGTGGATATTTACTTTAATCTTCCTGAAAGGAAACTGGTAATGGATCGTACAAAGAGCGGTATCGTAGATTTTGGCAAAAACAGTGTGACACATGAGATAGAGGTACACGACCGTCGGAAAACGATTTCTATCAACTACATTGATGATTTTGCATTAGCTACATGGGCACCTGTCCGAAAAGAGAATAAGTACCGACTGGATATTTTCGTAGATAAATGTTCGGTAGAGATATTTTTGAACGAAGGAAAGATAGCGATGAGCAATCTTGTTTTCCCGACAGAGCCATACAATCGTATGTGTTTTTACAGCAAGGGCGGGACATTCAAAGTCGATACTTTTAAAGTACATAGGTTAAGCCTATGACAAGGAGAAACACCTCTGAAATCCCATAAAATAAGGAGGTATGCAACAAATATTACAGCCTTTGAAACATTTTTTTTAGCCGATTGACATAAATCAACCGTAATTTGCAACAGCGATAAAGAGAATATTCGTACTTTTAAATTAATAACATTAAACTAATGCTCAGTATTATGAAGAACAAAAAAATTCTTTGTAGTGTTTGTTTCCTGTTTGCTTTCGTGTCAGTCCTTTGGGGGCAAAACATAACGGTAAAGGGAAATGTGACTTCCAAGACGGACGGGCAACCGATTATCGGTGCTTCCGTGGTGCAAAACGATTCGAAATCAACAGGGACTATTACAGACTTGGACGGTAACTTTACTATTAGTGTGCCGAAGAATGCATCATTAGCTATCTCTTATATAGGATATAAAGAAGTGATTATTGCAGCAAAACCTTCGTTGAAGATAGTAATGGAAGAAGATTCCAAGATGATTGATGAAGTGGTTGTGACAGGTTATATGGCTGAGAAGAAAGCCAGCCTGACAGGTTCGGTAGCCGTGGTGAAGATGAAAGAAGTGGCTGATATTCCCACAGGTAATGTGATGTCGGGCTTGCAGGGTCGGGTAGCCGGTATGAATGTAACAACCGATGGTAAACCCGGTGGTGGGAACACGGATACTAAGTTGCGCGGTATTACTACCATTAATAATTCTTCCCCTCTTTATGTGATAGATGGCATTCAGACACATGACAATGTTGCTTCAATTATTTCTTCCAATGATGTCGAATCCATTCAGGTGCTGAAAGATGCGGCCTCTGCAGCGATCTATGGTGCGCAGGCCGCCAACGGTGTCATTATCATTACCACAAAGCGTGCTAAGGAAGGTGATGTGAAAGTGAGTTTTGATATGTCACTCACTGCCCAGACTTTTGCCGGTGGTGTTGATATGCTCGATGCTTACCAATGGGGAGATGTTTATTGGCAAGCCTATAAAAACACTTACGGAACTCATCCGAACAGTGTAGTGTACGGAAATGGGGAAAAAGCCCAGTTGCAGGAATATTATTTCGACCAGAACGGAGTCAAAATAAAATCGGGTAACACCGATTGGGCAAAGGAGATATTCGGTACGGCTTTGATGCAGAATTACAACCTTTCTCTCTCTAAGGGATTCAAAGACGGTAATGTAGCTCTTACTATAAACTATATGAATCAGGATGGTCTTTGTCGCAACACTGACTATGAACGTTTTAATTCTCGCCTGGCTTCTAATTTCCGCTTTGTTGATGGCAAAGTACGTGTGGGTGAAAGCATTTCCGTGAACCACTGGTTGGAACATCTCAATCCGTCCGGTATAGAAGAACTTGTGATTGCCCAGCATCCTGCTATTCCTGTGTATGATGAAAACGGAGGATATGCCGGTGGTTACGTAGACATATTGGGGGATAAGCCGAATGCCGTTCGCTTGACAGATAACGAAGCTGATAACCGTCATAAAAACTGGCGTATCTTTGGCAGTGCTTATTTGGAAGTAGAGCCAATTAAAAACCTGGTATTGAAGAGTCAGTTTGGATTGAACTATACTACCGGTTTCAACTCAACCTTCGTCCCGAAGTGGAGCGAAGCCGATCGTAAGGTCGATATAAATGAGCTGACTGTGCGGCAGGATAATAGTGTGCAGTGGGTATGGTCGAATACCGCCAATTATAGCATAGAATTAGGAAAGAACAATATCAGTGCTGTGATAGGAACCGAGGCCAAGAAAGAAAACGGTGAACATTTGCAGGGGTATGGTCGCGGATTGGTGATAGAAGACCTCGACTATCGCTATCTGGACACAGTGACCGAAGGAAAAAGTGTGAGTAACAATGCTTCCACTTATGCTATGGTTTCTTACTTCGGTAAGGTGAACTATGCGTTCGATGATAAGTACCTGATATCAGGAACGGTACGCCGTGATGCTTCCTCACGTTTCGGTAAAGGTAACAATTCAGCAATCTTTCCTTCGGTATCAGCCGGCTGGAGAGTTTCACGCGAGAAATTTATGGAACGTACACAAAGTTGGCTGTCAGACCTTAAACTGCGTGCATCATGGGGTATTAATGGTAACGACCAGATTGACAATAATGCTACATACAATCTCTATTACACCAATATGTCCAATGGTTCCTACAATTTCAACGGCGACGGGGCGACGGTGGTACCCGGCGTACAGAAAGACCGTTCGGGCAACAACGATTTGAAGTGGGAGGAAACCAAACAATTGAATTTCGGTATTGATGCAGCCTTCTTTGACGCTCGTTTGGGGGTGACTCTGGACTATTTTCAAAAGAAGACCACTGATATGTTAATTCAGAAACCATATATCGGTGTGATCGGTGAAGGTGGTTATAAATGGTATAATGCTGCCAGTATGGATAATAACGGTGTAGAAGCGACTTTGACCTGGAGGGACGAAATAAAGGACTTCAAATATGACATCTCATTCAACCTCTCTTATTACAAAAATAAGATAACCGAACTTCCGGATGTCATCAAATACACTTGGGGAGGTGGTAATGGTGTGGATAAAACCATTGTAGGACAGCCTTTCGGTTCATGGATGTCATATAAAGCCGATGGCATATTCAAGACCAAGCAAGAGGTATATGAATACCTGAGCAAGTATGATGTACAGATTGGTGCTCCCGGCGTGGGACGTATTCGCTATAAGGATCTTAATGGCGACAACATCATCAATACTGCCGATATGGACTGGCAAGGCAGTGACCAGCCTAAGTTTATCGGTGGTCTGAACATAGGTGCATCCTACAAAGGGTTTGATCTTTCCGTATTCTTCAACGGTATGATTCGCGATGCATGGAATAACTCAAAGTTCTATACGGATCTTTTCCAAGGCTGGACGGGCAATCACTCTACGCGTCTGATTGATGCAATGAATGCTTGGAATGTGTATGAGCAAACCGGAGTCTATAATTGTAATATCCCTGCACTGACGGTGGTTGATAATAATGTGGAAACACGCAGTTCTACTTTCTTTATTGAAGATGGTTCTTATGTGAAGTTGAAGACTTTGACACTGGGCTACACCTTCCCCGATAAGTGGATTAAGAAAGCACGTCTTTCTAATTTGCGTGTATATCTGCAAGCGCAGAATGTCTTCACGCTGACTAATTATACTGGTGCCGACCCTGAAGGATTGGGCTATCCATATCCTCAGCCTCGTACCTACACATTCGGTCTATCACTTGGTTTTTAATCTTTTATCCTAAATACAGAACATTATGAAATTGAAATATATCCTTGCGGCAGGTGTTGTGGCACTATTGGCCGGTTGTGATGAGAGTCGTTTTCTTGATACTAAACCTCAGGGTACACTCAATGACGATTTGTTGTCGTCGGCTGAAGGTGTGGAACTCCTGGTCACTTCGGCTTACGCCGGGCTGAAAGGTCCCAATCGTGATATGCACTGGGTACCGATGACCAATTGGACGTATGGTGAAGTACGTTCGGACAATGCCTATAAAGGTGGCGGTGGTGTAAACGATGGTGACTTTTGTACACTGCTTGAAACTTTTAAGATAGATGCTACATGGGCTAATGCCGATGAAAAATGGTTTCAACTTTATTGTTGCTTGCAACGTTGCAACAGTGCATTGAGAGTCATGAATACACTTGATGAGAACACCTTGCCGGTACTTAAGAGCCGTAAAGCTGAAATGAAAGTGATTCGTGCACATTTTTTCTTCGAACTGGTCCGCCTTTTCAAACAAGTACCTTACTTTGACGAAAACGTGGATATTGATGATTATAAATACATCCCCAACAATCAGTTTACCCGCGAAGAACTTCTTGGCAAGATTGCGCAGGAGTTTCTTGACGCCGCTAACGACTTGCCTGACACTCAATCCCAAATAGGCCGTATCACCAAGAACATAGCATACGCATACGCTGCCAAAGCCAAACTTTATCAGGCTTACCAACAAGATGAGAATAATCAGGTCATTGCTGTCGACAAACAGTTGCTTGCTGAAGTAGCGGCTCTTTGTGATAAAGTAGGTGCGCAAGGGAAGGCGTATGATCTTTTGAATGACTTTCAGAAGCTCGACCAACTGGAATATGAAAATGGGGTAGAGTCTGTGTTTGCCGTACAATATTCGATGGATGATGAAACCGAAGGTGCCGGAAACATAAATTGGAGCAACCTGCTCAATGCCCCCAAAGGTCCTTACGGTGGCGACGGATTCTTCCTGCCCAGTCAGAATCTGATAAACGCGTATAAGACAGATGCCTATGGACTGCCTTTGTTTGATACCTTCAACAACAGTGATTATGGAACGTACGAAGGGAATGAGCTCACTAACGTTGAGGCAACAGTAGATCCCCGTCTGGATTTTGTTACCGGTCGTCCGGGCATTACCTGGAAAACTTACACAGTTGAGCCTTGCAAAGCAAATTGGATACGTAACAGTGGCGAATATGGCTTTAACTGCACCAAGCGCTTTTACATCTCGCCTGAAAGTGAAGATATGTTCCAGGGGTGGCCTTGGGGAGCCTCTCATCTTAACTGGCAGATAATCCGCTATGCTGATGTATTATTGTGGAAGGCTGAAGCCTTGATAGAGATTGGCGAAGCTGCCGGACTGGAAGAAGCCCGCAAGATTATTAACCGTATTCGTCTGCGTGCCAAGAATAGTCCTTATGTGAAGGACTTTAAGCATCCCGAACAAAATGCGGCCAATTACCTGATAGGCGAATATCCGGCTGAAGGTTGGAATCAGGACTTTGCCCGCAAAGCATTACGTTGGGAACGTCGCATGGAGTTTGCCATGGAAGGTGACCGTTTCTTCGATCTGGTACGTTGGGGGATTGCTGAGGAAACCATGAACAGTTACATCGTTGTGGAGCAAAACAAGCGTGTTTATTATCGCGGTGCCCGCTTCATCGGTGGCAGGGATGAATACTTACCCATTCCCAATGCACAATATAATTTCTCTGAAGGTACTTATGTACAAAACCCAGGATATGGTAAGTTTAACTAATATAAACTCCTTAAATATAGATATGATGAAAATAAAAAGATACTTGATGAGCGCCTTCTGCCTGTGTATGTTCACGGCTTGCGATAGTGATGACAATAACCTGTTGTGTTATGGTACCCATACTGACATCGAAGGTGATGTTACTGCATTCGGAGCTGTTGGCGATGGAAAGACCGACTGTTCGAAAGCTATAAATAGTGCAATAGCCTCGTTGCCCGCCGAAGGGGGAGTATTGGTGATTCCCGAAGGTGATTTTGTACTTGACGCTCCCATTGTAATCAATAAGCATAATGTGACGATCAAGGGATTGAATCCCGGTATGCGCAGCAATATTGACGTGAATGGAATAAATGACCTCTTGGGTCCTGGCGGTGGAAGTAAATTGGTGGCGCGTAATGCCGAGGCTGCCATAAAAGTGGAGACGGGCATGAAAGGCGTAAAGATTATGAACCTGATGGTGTCAGGCGGCACGGAAGCCAAGAACATCGGCATACACTTTGCCGGCGCGACCGATAATGGAATGCTTTCTAATATTATCGGTATAAATTTGCATACCGGTGTTAAGATAGAACAGGCAAAAAATATGCAGATAGTCAATTGCTGGGTATGCGAACTCCCTAATAGTATCGAGTTGATTGGCGGTGAAAATATTGTTGTGAAGAACTGCCAATTGGGTGCTCAACCTACGGGGATTACTTGCAAGGTGCAGGAAGTGAACAAACTTTCGTTCATCAATAATCAGGTTTATCCCGACGGACGTGAAAATCTGGTACTTGACGCTTGTAATAATTGTGTGATTGAGGGCAACAACTTCAAGAGCTACTATAATGGTATTCTGGTGTTGAACGGTAATGACAATACGGTGAATAAGAACATCTTCTGGCTTACGGGAGCTGTTCAGAACCAGCTGCTCGACCACGGCGACGACTTTGGCATCATCAACGTAAAGGGCAACAATAATATGGTTACATCCAATAGCTTGTCGTGCGAATGGGCTTATGCCGGCGCTGTGACTGTAAATGCCGTACAGGGAACCGGTAACGTGTTCAAGAATTGCTTTGTTGACAACTTGGAGAGCTATCGGGTATTTCTGGTGAACGCACAAACCGAAGTCTCCAATTGTGTATCATCCGATAAGGTGAGCATAGTAGAATAACCTCCCTATCATATACCATTATTAATATAATAACACCATGAAGATAAATAAATTCTTAATAAGCGGACTGCTCTTTATATTGGGCACATCTTGCAGCAATGACGATAACTATACGCTTTGTGATGAATGTAACGGTCAGAAGATAATAGATATAACCCAGTTCGGGCTTCCGACTGATGGCTCTACCGATTGTGCCGACCTCATCAATGCCATAATAGCCGACCTTCCGCCCGAGGGAGGTACAATACTTATTCCCGAAGGAACGTTCCGTTTGGATAGTCCCATTCAGCTCACCCGCAATTTCGTGACGCTGAAAGGCGTGAATGACGACGTCGCTGCTACTGCTGCCGATGCCCGGGAAAGTCGCCTGATACTGGGAAATGCCGAATATGCATTACACGTTGCCCCTGTTGCCGATATAGACGGACGTAAGAACCGTATCAGCGGTGTGGAGGTAAACGGACTTACACTTGTGGGAAAGGCCGATCATCAGGGAACCGGAATCTTTGTCGAGCACGATAACGATCGCCTGCACTTCTTCAACATCAGAATGGAGAATATGTACCAGGGTATTAAACTCCAGGGATGTGATGCCATTACATTGGCTCGGATAGATGCAACCGACGCAGTGAATGGTATTGAAATGAACGGCGGCATACAGAATATGGTGACCAACTCCCTCTTCGGATCAGCGCAGGGCGGTGTGGCGGCGCGTATCTCCGGTGAAAGTAATCTGATATTTTCTCACAACAAACTGACGGCGGAAGATGACCGTTGTGCCAGCTTTACAGGTTGCAGCCGGGTGAATATCTCGGATAATGAATTTACAGGAAACAAAATGACCTTCTTTGATATAAGCGGGCAAAACAATCTGATAAGTGACAACGTGTTCACCGTAAGCAGGAGCGATAATCAACTCAATGGCAAAGAGGCGGACTATGGAGTGATTCATGTGAAAGGAGAATATAACCACTTCACGTCGAACACCATTCATGCGGATTGGAGTGACGGTATAGAAAACCCCGTGACTGTGAATGCTGCGGAAGGGGAAAATAACCGTTTCGCAAGTTTCACGATAGAAAATACGAACAGCAATCAAGTCTTTTATGTCAGCGAATCGTCCGAAGTGATAGATTGCGGAGTGACAGAAGAAAATATAAAGGTGAAACCGTCTGAAGCGCAGGACTTGACGAACGCAGCTTATGTGATAACGTATGACACTCCCGAAGAGATAGAAGATGATGATGAAAAGGCCTCCTATGCATGGTTCAAGAAACAGTTTGTAAATGGCAAAGTCATTACTGCCGCTGCATTGGCTGGCGAGGATCTTTCTGCTTATGATGTTATTTGGGTACATATAGACCGTGTGGGTATTGGAGCCGGCTGGGACAAGTTACCTTTGTCTGCCGATGCGGTTGCCGCGTTGACAACCTATTATAAGAATGGTGGAAACCTGTTCCTGAGCAATCATGCGACTCAGTTGGTTGTACCTTTGGGACGTACCGAACGGGCTCCCGGAATATTTGGAGACGGTGAAGGCGGATCAGGCGCAGACATTTGGACGATTAATGCCAATATCGGAATGGAGTATGACCATCGCTCGCATCCTGCTTTTGCCGGTATGGTTACTTCCGACCAATTCCCTCACGAAACATTCCCGTTGATCGGCCCCGGACAGCGTGAAGACCATAACTGTATGTGGGATTTGAATTCTTATGGTTTCCCCGGCCTTTACCCCAATGCAGGAAATGTGGTGAAAGCGTTTGAAGAGGAAAATAACGCTACCGTTTTGGCAACATGGGGTCATGTGACGGACTATTGTTGTGCCGGAATGGTGGAATTTGCCCCGACAACGGAATATCAAGGAACTTGCATCGCTCTCGGACTGGCCGCTTACGAATGGAACCAGAATAGTAATCTGAACGTTTATCAGGATAATATCATGCTCATGACGAAGAACATATTGCATTATCTAAGCGCTAAGAAATAGGCAGGTAACATTTTTTCTATCTTTTGAAACAAAAGTGATAGGTGTAGCTATCCGTTACGCCTATCTTTGCATTGTGACAAATGAAAGGCTATGAATACTAATAATTAATCTAATACCATATTGATATGAATGTATTATTCTCGTTTAAACAGTTACGGACCTTATTGGCAATGCTGGCTATGATGATTTTCTCATTTCCGGACGCTGTTGCCGACGCACCTTCCTTGATAATCAAGGACCTGGGCGAAGGGCATTGTCTGGTACAGATAAACACGAACCAACGATATTTGCTTCTCCCCGTTGAGGAGGTGATGCCTGATGTGCGTGTCAGCATGATCGTTAATAATAAAGAGGTGAAGGCTGCGGACGTTCGTCTGGCGGTGAACAGAGTGGACTATTTCGTTCCGCTGGACCTTTCGGGCTATACCGGCAAAAACGTACTATTGAAGTTTAAGTTGGGCTCGAACGACCCTGTACGGGGTAAACTTTCTGCTGTTTGCTGCAAGGAGATGAAGTTGGCCGACACCTTCGATACCGGCAACCGCGAAAAGTTCCGTCCCACCTATCACTTCTCACCTCTTTACGGTTGGATGAACGACCCCAATGGAATGGTATACAAGGATGGCGAATACCACCTTTTCTACCAATACAACCCTTACGGCTCCAAATGGGGAAATATGAGCTGGGGACATGCTATCAGCAAAGACCTCGTAAACTGGCAACATCTCCCCGTAGCCATTGCGCCCGATGCATTGGGAACTATCTTCAGCGGTTCGGCTGTTGTCGATACCGATAACACTGCCGGTTTCGGTGCGGGAGCTATCATCGCCATTTATACGCAAAACAGCGACCGGCAAGTACAAAGCATTGCTTACAGTACCGACAACGGACGCACTTTCACCTGCTATGAGAACAATCCCGTGCTGACATCCGATGCACGTGACTTCCGCGACCCGAAAGTCTTTTGGCATAAAGAAACCCGGCGCTGGATTATGATATTGGCAGTAGGACAGGAGATGCAGATTTTTTCTTCTCCCAATCTGAAAGACTGGACGTACGAAAGCAGTTTCGGAGAAGGCCAGGGCGCACATGGTGGCGTATGGGAATGTCCCGATTTGTTTGAACTTCCGGTAGAAGGGACGAATGAAAAGAAGTGGGTGTTGCTTTGTAATTTGAATCCCGGCGGTCCGTTCGGAGGAAGTGCCACTCAATATTTTGTAGGAACCTTCAACGGAAAAGAATTTGTAAACGAATCTCCCTCCAAAACCAAATGGATGGACTGGGGAAAAGATCATTATGCAACCGTGACTTGGAGCGATGCTCCCGACAACCGCCGTATCGCTATTGCATGGATGAGCAACTGGCAATATGCCAACGATGTTCCGACTTCCCAATACCGCAGTCCGAACTCCGTTCCCCGCGATTTGGGCCTCTTTACCGTCGGCGGTGAGACTTATCTCCAATCTGCCCCGTCTCCCGAATTGCAGAAACTGCGTGACATCTCAAAGAAACGTTCGTTCAAAGTGAACGGAACACGTACGGTAAAAGAAATGATTCCGGTCAACGAAGGCGCTTACGAAATAGAACTGTCTATCAAGAACCTGCATGCGGACGTTATCGGCTTCCGTCTTTACAATGATAAGGGCGAAGAAGTGGATATGCAATATGATATGAAAGAGAATAGATTCTCTATGGACCGTCGTAAAAGTGGTGATGTCGGCTTCAACGAGAATTTCCCGGCACTGACGTGGACAGCTGTTGAAAGCGGTAAGAATGAGCTGAAGCTTCATTTGTTTGTAGATAAATCAAGCGTGGAAGCATTTGGTGACGGTGGGCGTTTCGCAATGACCAATCAGGTCTTCCCTTCGGAACCTTACAATCACATCGATTTTTACAGCAAAGGCGGAGCCTACAAGGTAGACTCGTTTATCGTCTACCGGTTGAAGCAATAAGCTTCTGCCATTTAATCTATGCGCTCTTTTCCTGATTCCCTACGGCAGAGTATGTCTACCCCTACGGATTAGTACACTGAAGGCAACGGTATACTTCTGTCAGGCTTACGGTATTAATACCTCACCACGGCCGTGGTAACTTCTCTCCACAGCCATGAAGAGATCTCTCCACAGCCATGGAAAGAATTCGTCACGGCCGTGGCGAATCAACATTACCGTAGCTTTCATCCTATTATATCAGTATGAAACATCAACTGTATAAGCGGTAAACGGGTTTATTCCCGTAGGGGCGGACCGGTTAAGCCATAAGGACACAGAATTTATAAAATAATAGATATAACAATGGAAAACAGTAAAAACTCTTCTCTCTCCAAACTGATCCCGGTGATGCTATGTTTCTTTGCCATGGGATTCGTTGACTTGGTAGGCATTGCTTCCAATTATGTAAAGGCAGACCTCGGCCTGTCGGACTCACAAGCAAACATTTTCCCTTCACTCGTCTTTTTTTGGTTCCTGATTTTCTCCGTACCGACAGGGATGTTGATGAGCCGTATCGGTCAGAAGAAAACCGTATTGCTCAGTCTGCTCGTGACATTCGCTTCATTATTGTTGCCGGTTTTTGGTGACAGTTATATGTTGATGTTGATTTCCTTCTCTCTGTTGGGAATCGGAAATGCGTTGATGCAGACTTCTCTGAACCCGTTGCTCTCCAATATCGTGCGTGGTGACCGCTTGGCGAGCAGCCTGACTTTCGGACAATTCGTAAAGGCGATTGCTTCTTTCCTGGCACCATACATTGCCATGTGGGGAGCGACGCAAGCTATTCCGTCTTTCGATTTGGGTTGGCGGATTCTTTTCCCGGTTTATATGATAGTGGCCGTTGTCGCCATTCTTCTGCTCAACGCCACGCAGATTGAAGAAGAAAAGGAAGAAGGCAAACCGTCTACTTTCGGACAATGCCTTGCCTTGCTCGGCAAGCCGTTTATCCTGCTTTGCTTTATCGGTATCATGTGTCATGTCGGTATCGACGTGGGCACAAACACTACCGCCCCGAAGATTTTAATGGAGCGCATCGGAATGGGATTGGATGACGCAGCTTTTGCAACGAGTCTTTATTTCATTTTCCGTACGGCAGGGTGTTTCCTCGGATCTTTCATATTGCGCAAGATGTCCGCGAAGTCTTTCTTCGCTGTCAGTGTTATTATGATGTTGGCAGCCATGATTGGCTTGTTTATCTTCCACGAAAAGGCAATCATTTATGTTTGTATCGCTTTGATAGGTTTTGGCAACTCGAATGTGTTCTCCGTTATCTTCTCGCAGGCATTGCTTTATTTGCCGGGTAAGAAAAACGAAGTTTCCGGTCTGATGATTATGGGACTTTTCGGCGGAACGGTGTTCCCGCTGGCTATGGGAGTGGCTTCGGACACTTCAATGGGGCAGAACGGCGCAATTGCCGTCATGACTGTCGGTGTACTTTATTTGCTGTTTTATACGTTCCGTATCAGAAAATAATTTTATATTTGAGAATCAATTAAACTCTGTTTATCATGAATAATATAATAGTAGGAATGGGTGAAGCGCTTTGGGACGTGTTGCCCGAAGGAAAGAAAATAGGCGGTGCTCCGGCAAACTTCGCTTATCATGTTTCACAATTCGGCTTTGACAGCCGTGTGGTCAGTGCAGTGGGCAATGACGAACTGGGTGACGAGATCATGTCGGTATTCAAGGAAAAGAAACTGAATACTCAGATTGAACGGGTAGATTATCCTACGGGTACAGTACAAGTGACACTGGACGCTGAAGGGGTGCCTTGCTATGAAATTAAGGAAGGTGTCGCCTGGGATAACATTCCTTTCACGGACGAAATGAAACGTTTGGCGCTGAACACACGTGCCGTTTGTTTCGGATCACTGGCACAGCGCAACGAAGCAAGCCGTGCCACTATCAACCGTTTCTTGGATACAATGCCCGAGATAGATGGACAATTAAAGATATTCGACATCAATCTCCGTCAGGACTTCTACACCAAAGAAGTGTTGCGTGACTCTTTCCAACGTTGTAATGTCTTGAAGATAAATGATGAAGAGCTGGTGACTATCAGTCGTATGTTCGGCTATCCGGGCATTGACTTGCAGGATAAGTGCTGGATTCTGTTAGCTAAATACAACCTGAAAATGCTGATTCTGACTTGCGGCATCAATGGCAGCTATGTATTTACTCCGGGGGTTGTTTCCTTCCAGGAGACTCCGAAAGTCCCCGTGGCCGATACGGTAGGTGCAGGCGATTCCTTTACGGCTGCCTTCTGTGCTTCCATATTGAATGGAAAGCCGGTGCCCGAAGCACACAAACTGGCTGTGGAAGTCTCTGCTTACGTTTGTACGCAGAGCGGGGCGATGCCGGAACTGCCGCAGGTGTTGAAAGACAGACTATTATAATCCTATTTTACATATTGGCAGATTGAATCAGTATCTGTTATCTATGTAGAACCTCTCAAAGTTAAATGTTATGCTTTGAGAGGTTCTGTTTTGATAACGTATGCTTTGAAAAAGCAGGCTACTGACGGTAAAATGAGATTAACGGATATAACAGATATGGAGAACTTTTTCCGTCTTATTCAATCTGTTCTTTGTGTTCTTTTGAAAGAAAACCATTATCTTTATCCCGATATAGAATAGGATTTTGTATGGTAAGAGGTACGATGAAGAAAGAAAAGCACAGTGCTATGAGATATTTTCGTTGGACGGCAATACTGCTTTGCCTTATTGGGATAACGGCGTGTCGGCAGGATACTCCCCGTTTTCGTATCGGTGTGGCGCAATGTAGTGATGATTCGTGGCGACATAAGATGAATGATGAGATACTTCGTGAAGCGATGTTCTATGATGGTGTATCTGTCGAGATACGTTCTGCCGGTGATGATAACCGCAGACAGGCGGAAGATATTCATTACTTTATGGATAAGGGAGTGGATTTGCTGATCATCTCAGCTAATGAGGCTGCCCCCATGACTCCAATTGTTGAGGAGGCTTACCGGAAAGGAATTCCGGTCATCACGGTCGACCGGAAAATTCTTTCGGATAAATATACTGCTTATATTGGTGCGGATAATTATGAAATCGGTCGTGCGGTAGGCAATTATATCGCTTCCCGCCTGAAAGGGAAAGGTAATATCGTTGAACTGACTGGGTTAAGTGGCTCGACTCCCGCCATGGAACGTCATCAGGGATTTATGGCTGCTATCAGTCATTTTCCCGAGATAAAGCTGATTGATAAAGCAGATGCGGCTTGGGAGCGTGGGCCGGCAGAAGTAGAAATGGACAGTATGCTTCGACGTCACTCGAAGATTGATGCTGTGTATGCGCATAATGACCGAATAGCTCCGGGAGCTTATCAGGCCGCCAAAAAAGCCGGACGGGAAAAAGAAATGATTTTTGTAGGCATTGACGCCCTGCCTGGTAAGGGAAATGGTCTGGAACTCGTGCTCGATAGTGTATTGGACGCGACTTTCATTTATCCTACCAATGGAGATAAAGTACTGCAACTGGCAATGAACATTCTCGAAAAGAAATCTTATCCTCGCGAAACGGTGATGAATACGGCTGTTGTCGACCGTACCAATGCGCATATCATGCAACTTCAGACTACTCATATTTCAGAACTCGACCAAAAAATCGAAACACTGAACGGACGTATCAGTGGTTATCTTTCAAGGGTAGCTACCCAGCAGGTTATCATGTATGGAAGTTTGTTGATTCTGTTATTGGTGGCCGGATTGCTACTTGTCGTTTATAAATCTCTCCGTTCCAAGAACCGGTTGAATAGGGAATTATCAGAACAGAAGAAGCAACTCGAAGAACAGCGGGATAAATTGGAGGAACAGCGTGACCAACTGATTCAACTGTCGCATCAACTGGAAGAAGCGACTCATGCCAAACTGGTTTTCTTTACGAATATCTCTCATGATTTCCGTACCCCTCTGACTTTGGTTGCTGATCCTGTGGAACAATTATTGGCAGACAGAACGCTGACCGGAGACCAGCACCGGATGTTGTTGCTCATTCAGCGTAACGTAAATATTCTCTTGCGCTTGGTCAATCAGATTCTGGACTTCCGTAAATATGAGAACGGAAAAATGGAATATACTCCTGTTTCGGTAGATATCCTTTCTTCTTTTGAAGGGTGGAATGAATCTTTCCAGGCGGCAGCCCGTAAGAAGCATATCCATTTCTCTTTCGATAATATGCCGGATTCGAATTATCATACACAAGCCGATGTGGAGAAGTTGGAACGGATTTATTTTAATCTTCTGTCGAACGCTTTTAAGTTTACGCCGGAAAATGGAAAAGTTGCCGTCCGTTTGTCCACCTTGACAAAAGATGATAGCCGTTGGATTCGTTTTACTGTATCTAATACTGGTTCGATGATTTCTGCCGAACATATTCGTAATATTTTTGATCGTTTTTATAAAATAGATATGCATCATGCCGGTTCGGGAATAGGATTGGCTTTAGTAAAGGCTTTCGTCGAACTGCACGGTGGAACTATATCAGTGGAAAGTGATGAAAAGCAAGGAACTGTTTTTACTGTCGATTTACCGGTACGGACCTGCGAAGTGTCTTCTTTGGAAGATTCTTCCGCAACCTCTGCTTCCGAAGTATCTCCCTTGAATAACGCTGTGCCCGTTGAAGAAGAGGAACTGGAGAAGAACTATGATTCTTCCAAACCTTCTGTACTTATCATTGATGATAATGCGGATATTCGTCTGTATGTTCATGGATTACTTCATGCAGACTATGCTGTCATTGAAGCGGCAGATGGTTCGGAAGGTATCCGCAAAGCTATGAAATATGTCCCGGATTTGATTATCTCCGATGTAATGATGCCCGGTATTGACGGTGTTGAATGTTGCCGCCGTCTGAAAAGCGAACTGCAAACATGCCATATTCCTGTTATCTTATTAACAGCCTGTTCTTTAGATGAACAGAGGATTCAAGGGTACGACGGTGGTGCGGATTCTTATATCTCCAAACCTTTCAGTTCTCAATTACTGTTGGCACGTGTTCGTAATCTGATAGATTCGCATCGCCGTCTGAAACAGTTCTTTGGTGACGGACAGGCATTGGCGAAAGAAGATGTTTGTGATATGGACAAGGAATTTGTAGAGAAATTCAAAGCTTTGATTGATGAGAAGATGGGAGATTCCGGTTTGAACGTAGAAGATTTGGGCAAAGATATGGGGTTGAGCCGCGTACAGCTTTATCGTAAGATAAAATCCTTGACTAATTATTCTCCTAATGAATTACTCCGTATTGCCCGTCTAAAGAAAGCCGCGTCTCTGCTTGCTTCATCGGATATGACAGTGTCGGAGATTGGTTATGAAGTCGGTTTCAGCTCTCCTTCTTATTTTACCAAATGTTATAGAGAGCAGTTTGGAGAAAGTCCGACAGATTTGCTGAAGAGGAAAGGATAGAATCAAAACTATTCACGTTAGAATACAATAAATCCCGGTAACTTGAATTTTCAATGTTTGCCGGGATTTATTGATATGTGTTAGTTATGAATCAATAAACTTTTATCTGCATTTCCTTGATTATACCAGTTTTGTTCGTTTTTGCCACTACTTTGCGCCCATTTTGCAAATCCTTTATAGGCTTCCAAGAAATTAGCTTTTTCAATAGCATGCGCTGCGTTGCCTGGTACTCTTAATCCCCAAATCAGGCGTCCTGCACTAAAATAATAATTATCATCTTCTTCGTCCCCGTTTGTATATATCGGTAGCAGATTTTTATCATTGAATGGATATTGGTAAGTGATCGGTTCAATACCATTCATATGGATTTCTGTTCCGCTATCATTACGTTTTAAATACAAGTCGAATTCATCGCCTTCTAATATTTCCTTTACTTCTTTTCTCTTCTTTAGGGTGATCAGAATATTGATCTCCGGTAAATCACTTGTTGCTACCAAAGCATTCTTTTCTGTATTATAATATTGGCTGCCTGCAGGTTTAGCCAGATTCTTAATTAAAGGGCTGTAATCAATGATAAGATGTTTATTGGGGACAAGTTCTACTCCGTCGATCGCAGGAATCACGTTTTTAGTTTCATAAACTTCTATACTTTCCACTTCGTCAGAATCTATTTCTTTCAGTCTTAAATAAGGGGAATAAGGGAATATTCCTCCGATAGCTTTTAGACGTAACCCTATTTGTATATACTGCGCAGTGTATTTTTTGTCAACCTTTCTAATACCTTGGAACTGCACCTTATAATTGACTACAAAATCATTAAAGTCATAATCTCCTAATGATGGAAATTGGTCTTCAAACATGATTGTTCCCCAACCATCTTTGGGATGAAAAATGACTCCTTTTGACAATTGGATGTCATCTTCTATATCATGCCCACGAGTGATTGACCGGGTGGTGTTAGATTTGGATTTGGCATCATTAGCAATGTTCAGTGAGAAACTTCTATCTGCATTTACAGGTATGGCTACTTTTTTGGTTTCATTGGTGCTGGTTTTGTACTGGGCATACAATGTATTTACGTAGGTTGGGATGCTCAAAGGGAGACTTGAAATTTCTGTATCTACAGGAATGTCGGCTATTTTCTCTTCTTTACTACATGCTTCATCCAAAAAGAAGGAAACCATAGTGGGGGTAGTAGCAGCTACTGTTCCTGCGGCTACTTGAGTTAATTTCCATTGAAAGCCTGCGGGTATATCCAGGTCTTTTACTTGAATTTCTTTTTCAGGTTGCTTGCTTTCATCATAAAGGTTCTTCTCACAGGAGCTGAAAGCGAATACTCCCAATAAACAAGAAGCGAATAGAATTGTCTTCTTTTTCATAACAGCAGTGCTTGTTTTGTTAATAATAGGGTTGCTTTTAATGGGTACAAAGGTCGGGATTATTTGTAAATAAAGCAAATAAAGTTGCATATTTTATTTGAAATGCTTTTGTTATTTGCAAATTCTCTTCTTTTTATCTAGCTTTGGGAATGAAATAAATAAAGTCCAGGCGATGAAAGATTATAAAGTAGATAAGGCAAGCCTTTCCACATCCTTTTGTCAGGAGGTGTATCAGGTTGTTCGGGAAATTCCGGTAGGTAAAGTTTCTACCTATGGGGGAATTGCCGCATTATTGGGAATGCCTCAATGTTCCCGTATGGTGGGGCGTGCCTTGAAACAGGTTCCGGATGATTTATCTACGCCTTGTCACCGGGTTGTCAATGCATCGGGACGCCTTGTTCCGGGGTGGACAGAGCAGAAACAACTCTTGTTGGAAGAAGGGATCTCTTTCAAGCAAAATGGATGCGTAGACTTGAAAAAGCATCTTTGGAATTACTCCGTATCTGAATGAAATTTGCATATTTAATCTATTTTCCTTATCTTTGTGCCAACAATATGCAAGAACAGACTGTTATTTATTTATGAAAATACTGTTTTCTAGTGTTCATTGAGAGGATAATCTTATCAAATTCTATTCCTTTTAAACTACTTAGTCTGTTTTCTTTAACCATTTAAAAAACGTCGGATCGTCATGTTACCATGTGACATGACTGAACCATGCGAACATTCAACTTGTTTATCGTAAGT
>OLZF01000846.1_pt1 | contig 27581 bp, 20 predicted proteins | sample 1674391 | NCBI WGS metagenome assembly OLZF01 (sample SAMEA103958166, study PRJEB25191) | human gut metagenome | biome: human-associated habitat [ENVO:00009003]; feature: intestine environment [ENVO:2100002]; material: feces | place: Germany | collected 2013/2015
GTGTTTCGGAGATTCTGAACACCAAATCCACGATGACCGACCCCGCCGCGGCCGCCCTTGCCCCGGCAGCGGGCGCCCCGGCCGTTGCATTTGACCATGTGGGCTTTACCTACCACGGTGCCGGTGCCCCCAGCCTGACGGACATCAGCTTTGCCGCCCAGAACGGCCAGACCATCGGCGTGATCGGCGGCACGGGCAGCGGCAAATCCACCCTGATCAACCTGATTCCCCGTTTTTATGACTGCACCAGCGGCAGCGTTGAACTGTTTGGCCATGCCGTGCAGCAGTACGGTTTTGCCCAGCTGCGCCAGATGATCGGCATTGTGCCGCAGCGCGCCGTGCTGTTTACCGGCACCATCCGGGACAACATGCAATGGGCCTGCCCCGATGCCACCGATGAGCAGATCTGGCAAGCCCTGGAGATTGCCCAGGCGGCGGACTTTGTGCGCGGCAAGCCCAAAGGGCTGGATGAACCGGTGGAGACCGCCGGGCGCAACTTCAGCGGCGGCCAGCGCCAGCGCCTGACCATTGCCCGCGCGCTGGTGCCTCACCCCCAGGTACTGATTTTGGACGACAGTTCCTCCGCACTTGACTTTGCCACGGACGCTGCTTTGCGCAAAGCGCTGAAAGAGCAGACCCATGGCATGACGGTATTTATTGTTTCCCAGCGCGCTTCCGCTGTGCAGCGTGCGGACCGCATTCTGGTGCTGGATGACGGCAATCTGGTGGGCAGCGGCACCCATGCCAACCTGCTGAAAACCTGCGATGTTTACCGCGAGATCTGCCTGAGCCAGCTGAGCCGCGAGGAGGTGGAAAAGACCTTATGAGCAATGCAAAGAAAAAGCGTGTTTCCCTGCGGGGCAGTAAAGGCACCATTCAGCGCGTGTTAAAGCTGATCCAGCCGTACCGCGGTTTGGTGCTGTTCACCCTGCTGCTTGCCGCCGTTACCGTTCTTACCACGCTGTACGCCCCCATTCTTTCGGGCCGCGGCGTGGACCTGATTGTGGGCCAGGGCAATGTCAACTTCCCTGCCCTGGGCAAGATTGCCATCCAGTTTGGCGTTACCGTGTGTGTCACCTCCATCTGCCAGTGGCTGATGAACATGGTGAACAACCGCATCACCTTCCAGGTGGTGCGCGACATCCGCGTGCAGGCGTTCCAGCACATGGAGATTTTACCCCTGAGCTATATGGATGCCCATAAGCCCGGCGACGCCATCAGCCGCATCAACACCGATGTGGAGCAGTTCAGTGACGGCCTGCTGATGGGATTTACCCAGCTGTTTACCGGTGTGCTGACCATTCTGGGTACTCTGGGGGTCATGCTCTATATAGACTGGCGCATCGCGCTGGTGGTCGTGGCGCTGACACCGCTCTCCATTTTTGTGGCGCGCTTTATTGCGACACACACCTATTCTATGTTCCGGGTGCAGAGCGAGACCCGCGCCGAGATGACCAGCCTTGTGGAGGAGCTGATCGGCAACGAGCATCTGGTTCGCGCCTTCGGCTATGAGGCGCGCGCCGAGGAACGCTTTGACTGCATCAACCGCGACCTGCAGCGCTGCGGTGTGCGGGCAACCTTCTTTTCTTCGACCACGAACCCCTGCACCCGCTTTGTAAATTCGCTGGTTTACGCCTCGGTCGGCATACTGGGCGCATTTGTTGCGATTGCCGGCGGTATCACGGTCGGCGAGCTGAGCGTCTTTTTGAACTATGCCAACCAGTACACAAAGCCCTTCAATGACATCTCCGATGTCATGACCGAGCTGCAGAATGCGCTGGCCTGTGCGCAGCGGGTGTTTGATCTGATCGATGAGACACCGATCATCCCCGATGCCCCCGATGCCGTGAGCCTGCCCCATGGTGCCGGCAGCGTGGCCTTTGAGCATGTGCGGTTCCGCTATCAGGACGATGTACCCCTGATCGAGGATATGAACCTCAAGGTCGAGCCGGGGCAGCGCATCGCGCTGGTCGGTCCAACCGGCTGCGGCAAGACCACCCTTGTAAACCTGCTGATGCGGTTCTATGAGATCAACAGCGGCACACTGCGGGTGGACGGACACCCCATCGACACGGTGACCCGGGACAGCCTGCGCGCCAATCTTGGCATGGTGCTGCAGGAAACATGGCTCAAAGCCGGTACGATTGCAGAAAACATCGCCTACGGCAAACCGGATGCCACCCGCGAGGAGATCATAGCCGCAGCCAAGAAGGCGCGCGCCCACAGCTTTATCTGCCGCCTGCCGAACGGATACGACACACAGGTTGCCGAGGACGGCGGCAATATCAGTCAGGGGCAGCGGCAGCTGCTCTGCATTGCGCGGGTCATGCTGCGGCGTCCGCCGATTCTGATTCTGGATGAGGCCACCTCCAGCATTGACACCCGCACCGAGGTGCTGGTGCAGGATGCCTTTGAGGAATTGATGAAGGGCCGCACAAGCTTTATTGTGGCCCATCGCCTGTCCACCATCAAAAATGCTGACCAGATTCTGGTGATGAAGGCCGGCAACATTATCGAGCGCGGTACGCATGATGAACTGCTGGCGCAGGGCGGCTTTTATAAGCAGCTCTACGAAAGTCAGTTTGCCAAGGCGTAAGCATAGGGTCAAAATCTGGGAAAGAAAAAGGAGATTCTACTATGAGCAGCATTATCATTCCGGAAGGGTACCAAAGCCTGCTTGGGCTGTATGACACCCAGAAGGCCATCGGCCTTATCAAAACGATCTTTCAGGAAAAGCTTTGCATGGCACTGCATCTTAAGCGCGTCACGGCTCCCCTGTTTGTCATGCAGGGCAGCGGCCTGAACGATGACCTGAACGGCGTCGAGCGCCCCGTTGCGTTCGATGTGCCCAGCCTGAACGAACAGGCCGAGGTCGTCCACAGTCTGGCTAAGTGGAAGCGCTATGCCCTGCACAAGTACGGCTTCCGCCCCGGTCAGGGCATTGTGACCGATATGAACGCCATCCGCCGTGATGAGGAGCTGGACAACCTGCACAGCATCTATGTTGACCAGTGGGACTGGGAGCGTGTTATTACCGCAGACCAGCGCACGCTGGATTTTCTGCGGGAGACAGTCCGCGACATCGTGGATGCGGTCTGCGCGACCTCTGATGAGCTGCGCTGGAAGTTTCCGGAGCTGAAAAACATCCATCTCGGCCGTGATGTAGCTTTTATCACGACACAGGAGCTGGAGGACCTCTACCCGGAACTTACCGCCAAGCAGCGCGAAAACGCCTTTGCCAACGAGCATGGCACGGTTTGCATCATGCAGATCGGCGGTAAGCTTCGCAGCGGCAAACCCCACGACGGCCGTGCCCCCGACTACGATGATTGGGTGCTGAACTGCGATATTCTGTTCTGGCACAAGCCCCTTGGCTGCGCACTGGAGCTGTCCAGCATGGGTATCCGTGTGGATGCTGAATCGCTGCGCCGCCAGCTGGACGAGGCAGGCTGCCCCGAGCGCGCAGAGCTGCCCTTCCACAAGATGCTGTTGGATGGCACGCTGCCCTTGACGATGGGCGGCGGCATCGGCCAGAGCCGCCTTTGCATGCTGCTGCTCGGCAAAGCCCATGTAGGTGAGGTTCAGGTCAGCCTTTGGGATGATGCCACGGTAAAAGCCTGCCGTAATGCCGGTGTAGAATTGCTGTAAGTCTTGACAAAGCGCTGCTGTTTGTGGTATTATTATCTAGTACCCGCTAGTATAGCACAATTGGCAGTGCAGCTGATTTGTAATCAGCAGGTTGCAGGTTCGATTCCTGTTACTAGCTCCAAACGAAAGAGCGCTGCAAGGTTTAATTTTACCTTGCAGCGCTCTTTTTAGTTATTAAATTATGCCTTTTCCGGTGTCATACATTTTCAGTAAAAACTCCCGGCTGCAATCAAGCGACCGGGAGTTTGTTTAGTATGGCATCGTTGAGAAATTATTTTGTATGCAGCGCGTTCTGCAGGGCACAATACTCCTCCAGCGTAAGCTGTTCGGGGCGTGCGCGTTCATCAAGACCGGCTGACTGCAGCGCGGTCAGGACTTGTGCCTTGGGCAGGTGCAGGCCGTTGGCAATAGCGTTGGCTGCGGTCTTGCGGCGCTGTGAGAATGCGGCGCGGATCAAGGCAAAGAAGGCGGCCTCGTCACCGTTCGGGACCTGTACGGCGGGGGTCTTGCGCACATCCAAGCGAATAACGGCGCTTGTCACCTTGGGGGCGGGATAAAAGCTGCCGGGCTGCACGCTGAACAACAATTTCGGCTCCGCATAATAGGCCACCGCGTAGCTGATCGCACCCGCATCGCGGGTGCCGGGGGCGGCGCACAGGCGCTGTGCGGCCTCCTTTTGCACCATGACGGTGATGTTCTGGATAGGCAGCTTTTCCTCCAGCAGGCGCATCAGGATCGGGCTGGTGATATAGTACGGCAGGTTGGCGCAGACGGCCACCGGCTTATCGCCAAATTCTTCAGCCAGCAGCGCCTTCAAATCCACCTTGAGGACATCGTTCAGTACCAGCTTGAAATTATCATACCCTGCCATCGTCTCCTCAAGAAGCGGCGGCAGACGCTTATCTACCTCGATGGAAACGACCTTATCAGCGCGTTTGCAGAGCTGTTCGGTCAGTACACCGATGCCGGGGCCGACCTCAAGGGCACCCCAGCCGGGGCCGATGCCGGCGGCTTCAGCAATGCGGGGACATATACCCGGGTTAATGATAAAATTCTGGCCAAACCCTTTGGAAAGGGCAAAATCGTACCGCGCACAAAGGTCACGGATGGTAGACAAGTCGGTCAATGTGGGCACGGCGGCTTCCTTTCAGCGTATATCAGTTCTGGCCGGTCAGCGACATGGCCGCGTTGACGGCCTTGCTGATCTGCGGGTCAGTGTCGATCGTGTAGTCGTAGTAGGAGTTTTGTTCATCAACGGAGAGTGTCGCGTCAATATCGGGCTTCAGACCCTCGTTGTTCCAGCTCTGATCCTCGTTGTCGAGCAGCAGGCCGGAGGTAATATAGGCGGCAGAGCCGTCCGAGAAGCTCTGCACATCGCTGAGTACAACGCCCATACCGGCCGTTTTGGTGCCGACAATCGTGGCACCGCCCATCTTGCGCAGGGCATTGGCAAACAGCTCGGCACTGCTGGAGGTGGCTCCATTGACGAGGCAGACCATCGGAACATTGATCTCGTTCTCATCGGACATGCGCAGCACGGTCACATTGCCGTCCTTATCCTGCTGCTTGGCGATCTCACCGGAGGGTACGCAGTAATCCGCTGCGACAAGCCCTGCATTGAGGTTTTCACCGGCGTTGTCGCGCAGGTCAAACACCAGACAGGTTGCCCCCTGCTGCAACAGGTTGTCCACGGCAGTTTTAAACTCGCTGGCGGTGCCTGTGGTAAAGGCGTCGATGCGCAGATAGCCGCAGGTGCCGGCGGTCAGCTGGCTTGTTGAGATGGTGGGGGTCTTATAGTTGGAGTGTACAAGGCTCAGCTGCTGCTCCTGACGGTCGGGCGTCAGGTAGGTGATGACTGTGGTAGTGCCCTCCTCACCCAGCAGGCGGGAGGTCAAACGCGCGGTAGATCCGATGTTTTTGGTGGATTCTTCGCCAATGGCAGTGATAAAGCCTCCGACCTGCAGGCCGGCCTCACTGGCGGGAGAATTGTTGTATACGCGGATGATGCGCGCATAGCCGGAGGAGGCATCGTTGACAACGGCCACGCCGATGCCGGTAAGGGTGCCCTTCTCGATGGCCTGCTTTTCGCTGTACTCCTTGGCGGTATAGTAGACAGCGTATCGGTCGTTGATACCGCTCATATAGCCGGCGGCCAGCTTATCGTTCAGGGTGTCCTCATCAATGGTGAAGAACTCCTCTGCGCGGACAAAGCGGTCGATCTCCGACAGCTTGTTGTATTGGCGTTCCTTATTTTTGACGCTGGACACGGTCGTGTTGAACATCTTCATCGACACGACCATCGTCAGCGAGAAGGTGACAGCCATTGCGATGATGGCGATGGTGGCTGCCACGCCGAGACTGATTTTTTTGCTCATGGCTCTGATGGCTCCTTACTGTTTTTGCGTTTATGCCCCATAGGCAAGGGAGAAAAATACCGTAGAGAAAAGGCTCAGCACCATAAGAACGGCGACCACCAGGCAAAAAATGCGCACGGCGGTTTTATGCTTCTGCGGCTTCATAAGGACTCCCCTTTCTTAGGATAAGTAATTCATGACATTGACCAGAACATTGTTGACCTTCATTTCCAGATGCAGGTGGTTGCCGGTGGAGTTGCCGGTGGAGCCGACATACCCCAGCCTCTGTCCCTTGGAAACGCTCTGCCCGACGCTGACGATGGGCGCACTGTTCATGTGGGCGTACAGTGTGGAATAGCTGTTGCCGTTGTCATCCTTGCCGTGGTAGACCTGAACATAATAGCCCCAGCTGTAGTGGTAGGCGGCTGCGGTGACAACGCCGCCGCTGACGGCGTAGATCTCGGTGCCGCCCGGCGCGGCATAGTCGGTGCCGCGGTGGCCGTTGCCGCCAAAGTAGCAGGAAACATACTTATAGGTGGCAAGCGGGCGGCCAAAATCCAGCGAGCATTGTATTGAGGCATTTCCGTAGGCCTGGTTGGCGGCGTTCAGGGCTGCATCCAGCTCTTTGGCTGCCTCGTCCACTTTTTTGTTGGCCTCGATCTGGGCCTCTTTCAGGGCCTGTTCCTCGGCCTCCGCCTTGGAGATGCTCTCGTCTGTCTGGGAGATATTCTCCGCAAGCTCGCTGGTCGCACTGTTCAGCGCGGCCTTCTGGGCCTCGTAGTCGGCTTTTGTTGCTTCCAGATCCGCCTTGGCCTGCTCCAGTTCGGCGCGCTGCTGCTCCAGCTGGGTATGCTCGTCCTCAAGCTGCTGGCAAATCTCCTCATCCTTGCTGACAATCTGCTCCAGCGTGGTGGCAAAGGTAAGCAGCTGGTACAGGTTGGTCGCACTGGACAGCAGCGCAATGGAACCACCGTCATTCAGCCGCTGCATCGCGCGCATACGGTCCTTGAAATCTGCCCAGCGCTGATCGTATTCAGCCTGCTTCTGGTCAACCTCCTGCTGCTTTTGATTGATCTCGTCCTGTTTGTTGACGATATCATTATCCAGACCGCCGATTTGCTCGGTCAGTGTGCCGATCTGGCTGAGCAGCAGTGATTTTTGCTGCTCCAGCTGTGTTTTGAGAGCCTGCGCGTCCGCTTTGTCGCTCTGTGTTTCTTTCAGCTGTTGGTTGACTTTTTCCAATGCGGCCTGCTGCTCCTGCAGCTTTTGGCGCAGGTCGCTGACACTGGCAGCCGCCAGCGGCGTCATAACGGTGGAAAGCGTCATCGTCATGGCAACTGCTACGCTGAGCAGCAGTGAGATAAATTTTTTGCTGTGCGAAAAATGCTTCATCTTTGTTTGCAATTCCCCTGCTTGTTGCTGTTATACATTCAGATGCTTGCGGATGCTGGTGGCGGTGCCGAGGCCGCAGAGCACAAAGCCCAGCAGCACAAAGCCGCCGACAATGTAATACCATACATTTTCCAGCGGAACCAGCTGACCGCCGAACATCTGCGAGAGGTTGGACGGGTTCTCGGCATACCAGCGGCAGAGGGCATAGTACGCGCCGCAGACGATGCCGGAGGCAAGCGCAGCGGAGATCAGGCCAGAGGTAACACCCTCCACAAAGAACGGGAAACGAATAAAGCCGTTGGTGGCACCCACCAGCTTCATGATGCCGATCTCCTTGCGGCGGTTGAACACCGTGATCTTGATCGTATTGTTGATGACCACGATGGACACGATAGCCAACACCGCTACAATGCCGTAGCAGGCGTAGTTGATGACCTGCTGCAGTGAGGTGAAGGTGTCTGCCATGGCAAGCGGCGCTTTGACGCTGGCTACGCCATCGATCTGCATCAGCTGGGCGGAGACTGCCTCAATGTTGTCAGGGTCATCCACCGTCACGCGGTAGTTGGGCGTGAACGGGTTATCGTCCTGAAAGACCTGCTGCAGGTTGGTATAGTCCTTAAGCATATCGCCGTAGGTCGCAAGAACATCTTCGGGCGACATGTAGGTCACACCCACGACATGGGGGGTGCTGCGGATGGCCGCATCGGCAGCGGCGATCTGGTCCTCGGTGGCATCGTCCATATAGACGACCGTCTCATTCTGGTTGCCGATATATTCGACCATATAATCAATGTTGACGCCCAGCAGGTAGGCAGCGCCGATCAGCAGCATGCAGACGGTCAGCACGCCCATCGAGGCAAAGGTCATAAGCCGGTTGGCACGCAGATTGTGCAGGCCCTGACCGACAAGGTAGGTAAAGCTGGAAAAACGCATGGTGTCCCCTCTTTAATATCACAGATCAGTCTTCATCGTAGTCGTAATCGTCCTCTTCCCGCTGGGCCATAGCGGCTGCGTAGCGGCGGGCGGCCTCGGGGTGTGCGGTGTCGGAGGCGACCATGCCGTTGGCCAGTGTGATGACGCGGTTGCCATACTTGCGGGCGAGCTTATGTACCAGCTCATGCTCATGGGTGACGACCACAACGGTGATGTTGACCTTATTGATGGCCTCAAACAGCTGCATGATGTCCATGGACATCTCAGGGTCGATGTTGCCGGTGGGCTCGTCCGCAATGATCAGCTTGGGGCCGTGGGCCAGCGCGCGCGCTACGGCGACACGCTGCTGCTCGCCGCCGGAGAGCTCGTCCGGCAGGCGATCCATCTTGTCCTCAAGGCCGACAAGCGAGAGCGCGAAGGGCACGCGGTCCTTGATCTTTTTGGTGGAGATGTTCGTCACACGCATGGCGAACGCCACATTCTCATAGACGGTCATGGTCGGAATCAGGCGGAAGTCCTGAAAGACAACACCCATCTGCCGGCGCAGATACGGCACCTTGCGCCGGCGGATCTTGGTCAGATCCTGCCCATTGATGAATACCTTGCCCTCGGTGGGCTTCTCCTCCATCTGGATCAGCTTCAGAAAGGTAGATTTGCCTGCACCGGAGTGACCAAGGATAAAGACAAATTCGCCCTCCTCGATATGGATGTTGATGTCCTCCAACGCAACATTTTCATCGTTGTGGGTCTCATAGGTTTTATATACATGCTCAAAATCGATCATTGAGGATTCTCCTGCCGCAGCGCGGCTGTCCTGTTTACGGTTACAGTCATACATATAATAGAATACCATGCAGCGCGCCTGCGGTCAAGGTGTTTTCCGGTTGCCAAAAGCAGAAAAATGGCGCTGCCTTGCGGTGCAGCGCCATTTGTGAAAGTTTTATTAAAATCAATATTTGGCCGGATTGGCGGAGAGGTACTTCTTGACCATCAGGGCCACCTTAAAGACGATAGCATCGTCAAAGTTGCGCAAATCAAGGCCGGTCAGCTTGCGAATCTTTTCCAGACGGTAGACCAGCGTGTTGCGGTGGACAAACAGCCCACGGCTCGTCTCCGAGACATTCAGGTTGTTCTCAAAGAAGCGCTGGATGGTGAACAGCGTCTCAGCGTCGAGACTGTCAATGCTCTCCTGCTTAAAGACCTCCCGCAGGAAGGCCTCGCAGAGGGTGGTGGGCAACTGGTAGATCAGGCGGGCGATGCCCAGATGGTCATAGCTGATGACCTGACGCTCGGTGTCAAACACCTTGCCGACCTCCATCGCAATCTGTGCCTCCTTAAAGCTGGAGGCCAGATCCTTGATGTTGCCGATGGGGGTGCCGATGCCGACCACGGCCTTGATGTAATGGTCGCCCTGCAGTGTATCCACAATGGAGGCAGCCAGCTTTTCCATATCGCGGGTGTTGTTGTCCGGCTTGATCTCCTTGACGAGGACGGTGTCCGTTTCGCTGATGTTAAAGACAAAGTCCTTCTGCTTGTCCGGGAAAAGCCCGCTGACAACATCATAGGCGGAAATGTCATTGCCGGAGGTCACGCGGATGAGCAGCACAACGCGCTGTACATCGGAGACAAAGTGCAGCTCGCGGGCCTTGGCGTAGATGTCGCCGGGCAGGATATTGTCCAGCACGACATTTTTGATGAAGTTTGTCTTGTCGAACTTTTCATCGTGATACTGCTTGATGCTCTGCAGGCTGATGGACAGCATGGCGGCAAACTGCTCCGCCGTGGTATCGGTGCCCTCCACAAAGACGGCGTAGTCATTATGCTTGGCGTTGGAGAACTGATGGTAGGCATAGCCATCGCGCACAAAGGCATCGCCGGCCGTCTGGCGGACGGTAGCTACGCCCTCGCGCACCTCACCGATCTGCCCCAGTTCGGAGCAGGAAATCACGGTGCCTGTCTCGTCGATAACGCCGACAACGCGGTCCACTGCGTCCTTCATCTGGTACACCACATTCTGGAATACCCTGTTAGCCATAATATGTGACTCCCCTTTTGCTGTTATTTAGACAGTCTGCACCGGCGTGCAGTGCGGGCTATACATGTTTGGCAAAACTGCCGTTTGGTAATCTGCCCGAAAACCAAATCTTCATAATGTATATTTTACACAATTCACTTGGCTTTTGCAACATATTTTCACGAAAATCGCAATATTTTCTTGTACATTTTTCAAATCGAGCAAAAAAATGTACCCGCCGCAGGGTTTGCGGCAGGTACAGTGTCCGTCATTTTGACGATTTTCCGGTTTTTGTCTGGTCAAGCGCGCCTGTGCCGCCCTCGACAACACCGCGGTGCTGGAATACATAGGTGATGCTGCGGAAGAAAATCTTCAGATCCGCCCAGAAGGTCAGGTGCGCGGCGTACTCGCCGTCATAGCGCGCCTTCACATCAATGGGCAGCTCATCGCGTCCGTTGACCTGTGCAAGACCCGTCAGGCCGGGGCGAATGTCATTGGCGTGTACCTTGTCGCGTGCTTCGATCAGATCATACTGGTTGTAGAGCGCCGGGCGCGGGCCGATGACGCTCATCTGCCCGGCCAGAATATTGTAGATCTGGGGCAGCTCATCAAGGCTCGTCTTGCGCAAAAATGCACCGCTGCGGGTTATGTAGCTGTCGGCATTCTTCAACAGATGGGTAGGCACATCGTGGGGGGTATCTCCGCGCATCGTGCGGAATTTAAGAATGTTAAAATGAGTTTTGCCCTTGCCGACACGGCGCTGCTTGAAAAAGACCGGCCCCGGGGAATCCGCCTTGATCCACAGCGCAATGATCCCCATTGGAATTGCCAGAAGGATCGTGGCGGCCAGTGACAGGATAATATCGAGCAAACGCTTTACATAACGCTGATACATAGGTCAGTCCTCCTTGGCAGCGGGCTTGTCCCCCTGCAGCTTGCGGTTGACTTCTTCCTTGGAGAAAATGGCCGTGTTGCCGGTGGCAGCCACAACGGTATGGTCTGCACGCACACGGCGGTTGGGGTGATAGGTGGGCACCATCTCCTGCAGAATGTCAACAACATCGTTATCGTTGTGCCGGGCGGCCGTTTTGAGTGTCTGCAGATCGGTGTAAAATTTTTCAAGGTCGATCTGCATCGGCGGCGCAATGAAGATCTTGTTGTGGGCCGTCTTAGCCATCTTGTCCTGCTCGGTGTCCATGAGCAGCTCCTCATACAGCTTTTCGCCGGGGCGCAGGCCGGTGATCTTAACCTGCATGTTGACGCCCGGCTCGTAGCCGTAAAAACGGATCAGCCGGTTGGCAAGGTCCATGATCTTGACCGGTTCCCCCATATCCAGCACATAGATACTGCCGCCCTTGGCAAGTCCCCCCGCCTGCAGCACCAGCTGCGCAGCCTCGGTGATGGTCATAAAGTAGCGCACAATATCCGGGTGGGTGATCGTCACGGGGCCGCCGCGCTTGATCTGCTCCTCAAACAGCGGAATCACACTGCCATGGCTGCCCAGCACATTGCCGAAGCGCACGGCTACGCAGGTCATGTCTGTGCCGCGGGAGAAGGTCTGGATCAGCATTTCACACAGGCGCTTGGTACAGCCCATGACATTGGTGGGGTTGACGGCCTTATCGGTGGAGAGCTGGACAAAACGCTCCACACTGTGCTCTGCCGCAGAGGTCAGCAGATTCTTGGTGCCGAATACATTGTTCTTGACGGCCTCGGCCGGGCTGATCTCCATAAGCGGCACATGCTTGTGGGCCGCAGCGTGAAAGACAACGGACGGATGGTAGGTGTCAAACACCTCATCCAGACGGGCTTTGTCGCGGATCGAGCCGATCAGTGTGATGACGGGAGCCTCCGGGCCGTACTTGTTTTTCAGCTCTGTCTCAAGTTCGTAGGCACAGTTTTCATAGATGTCGAAGATCAGCAGCCGGCGCGGCTGGTAGCGCATGATCTGCCGGCAAAGCTCACTGCCGATGGAGCCGCCGCCGCCCGTGACCAGCACGACCTTGTCATGCAGATACTCCGAGATCTGGGCATTGTTCAGCTGGATTTCATCGCGGGAGAGAAAGTCGGCTGTGTTCAATTCACGGAAGCCTGCTGCGACAGGGTTGCCGTTTTCATCGACAGCCTGCGGGTCGCTGAGCATCCGCACACGGCAGTGAGTGGAGTTGCAGAGGTTGATGATCTCGCTGAGGCGGTCGCCCTTCACAGTGGTGATGGCAATGACGATCTCGAGGATATGATATTTGCGCACAAGCTCCGGTATGTCGGAGATCGTGCCGCGCACAGGCACGCCCTGCACGCGCAGACCCTTTTTGGTCAGGTCATCGTCCACCAGGCAGACCGGGTTGCCGAAGCTCTGGTTTTTGTTTTTGCAGAGGTTGACCGCCCATGCACCGGCATTGCCAGCGCCGACGATCAGCAGCGGCGTATCATCCTCCGGCTTGTTGGCCTTGGTATCCTGCACGGTGCGAAGCAGACGCCACAGGAAGCGCACGCCTGCGATTGCCGCCGTATTGAACACCGCGCCAAAGATCAGCACGGCGCCGGAGATAGGGCGGTTGTGGTAGATGAGGTCAAACAGCATGATCAGGCCGGTAGCCAGGCCTGACAGGCAGGTCAGGCGGGCAAGGTCCCGCATACCGGCATATTCCCACATGATCTCATACAGGCCGCCGAACCAGAATACGATCATATAGATCGGCAGCACATACAGCAGCATAGGAGCCATGGCGCGCACGATCTCTACGCGGCGGTAGGCATCGCCGCTGTCAAAGCGGAGCATTACGGCCAGCCAGTAGCATACTACGATAAGCCCGCAGTCCAGCAGCATCAAGGCAATGCGGCGCGGCAGACCCTTAATGATTTGTTTGGAATCCTGTTGCATCTGTTTCGTCCTTTACCAAAGTTCTATTTCTCTATACCAAAGGAGGCCCGGTTGAACGGTCCCCCTGCTAAATGCAGCCATATAAAAGTATTATAACACACAAATGCCCCGTTTGTCCTACTTTTGCAGTGACAAACGGGGCTAATTTTATATAAAATTTACCAGTAATTTTTGGTAAAACAGACGAAGCTTTTACTCGACCGTCACACTCTTGGCAAGGTTGCGGGGCTTATCGACATCCAGACCCTTGGCGCAGCTGACATAGTAGGCCAGCAGCTGCAGCGGAATGACAGACAGGCTGGTGGCAAAATGCGGATCGGTTTTGGGGACATAGACCGTGAAGCCGGCCGTGTCCTCGATGCTGTAGTTGCCGTAGGTGGTCAGACCCATCAGGAAGGCGCCGCGGCTCTTGACCTCAACCATGTTGGAAACACTCTTTTCAAACAGGTCCGGTTGGGTCAGGATGCCGACCACAAGGGTACCGTTCTCGACCAGCGAAATCGGGCCATGCTTCATCTCGCCGGCGGCGAAGGCCTCGGAGTGGATATAGCTGATCTCCTTGAATTTCAGGCTGCCCTCCAGCGCAACGGCGTAGTCAAGGCCGCGGCCGATGAAGAAGGCGTCCTTGGCGTTGGCGTATTTGCTGGCAAACCACTGGATGCGTTCCTTATCCGCCAGCGTCTTTTCAATCTTCTCCGGCAGGGCCTCCAGTTCTGCGACCAGCTGCTCATACTGGCCGTCAGCCAGTGTGCCGCGCACCCGGGCAAACTCGGTAGCCAGCAGGTAGCAGGCTGCCAGCTGGGTGCTGTAAGCCTTGGTGGTGGCCACCGAGATCTCCGGCCCGGCCCAGGTATACATGGTTGCGTCTGCCTCGCGGGCGATGCTGGAGCCGACCACATTCACGATGCCAACGGTGCGCACGCCGCGCTCCTTGCACAGACGCAGTGCCGCCAGCGTATCGGCGGTCTCACCGCTCTGGCTGATGACCATGGCAAGAGAGTCCTGCTCAAGCACGGGGTCACGGTAGCGGAACTCGCTGGCGACATCGACCTCGACCGGGATGCGGGCCAGACTTTCAAACACATAGCGCGCTGCCATGCCCACATGATAGGCCGAGCCGCAGCCGATGATATACAGACGGCGCACATTCTTGATTGCTTCCTCGTCCAGTGCCAGCTCAGACAGGTCGATTTTCCCGTCCTTCAGGCGCGGAGAGATCGTGTCGCGCACGGCCGCAGGCTGTTCATTGATCTCCTTCATCATGAAGTGCTCGTAGCCGCCCTTCTCCGCGGCCTCGGCGTCCCACTCAATGGTGGTGGACTCGCGGGTGATGGGCTCCTTGTCGATGTTGAAGAACTCGATGGAGTCGGGGGTCAGGCGGGCAATCTCGAGATTGTCAATGTAGTAAACCGTGCGGGTGTACTTGAGCAGCGCAGGAACGTCGGAGGCGATGATGGCACCGTCCTCACATTGGCCAACGATGAGCGGGCTATCCTTGCGCACGGCATAGATGACACCGGGCTCATCGGCAAAAAGCACGCCCAGCGCATAGGAGCCGCGTACATGCAGCATCATGCGGGTGATGGCATCCAGCGCGTTGCCTGCAGATTCGCCGGTGTAGTAGTAGTCCAGCAACTGTGCCACGACCTCGGTGTCGGTCTGAGAGACAAAGGTAAAGCCTTTGTTGAGCAGACGGTCCTTGATCTCCTGATAGTTTTCAATGATGCCGTTGTGCACCACGGCGATCTTCTGGTCACGGGAATAATGCGGGTGCGCGTTGACCACAGACGGCTCCCCGTGGGTGGCCCAACGGGTGTGGCCGATGCCGCAGCTGCCGTGTACAGCATTACCGCCGTCCGTCATCTCGCTTAAAACCTTCAGGCGGCCCTTTGCCTTTACGACCTCGATCTTGCCTGCGGCGTTCTGCACCGCGATGCCGGCCGAGTCATAACCGCGGTATTCAAGCTTGGACAGACCGTCCAGCAGAATAGGTGCAGCCTGTGCTGCACCGGTAAAGCCTACGATTCCGCACATAACAGGTATCCTCCTTTATGCAGTTGTTCAGTATGACCTTCCCACTTTAACGGGCAAAAGTAAAAAATACTTGTATAGTATATTCCTTTTTGCACAAAATGTCTACTGTTTGGCCCAAATTTGCTATACTGTATGCCACACAAAAACAATGCGGGCGGCCGTCAAGGGCTACGGCCGCCCGCTGCGCGGATTCTCCTTTTCCCGTTTCTTACACCATATAAGACCGAATCAAAAGTATCGCGCATTGGATAGCGTACCATATCCGGCGAAGAATAGCAAGTATAAAACGGAATTTTTCCTGCTTTTTGTGCTGCTTACAAAAGATTATTAAGTTTGTGCTGTCATTGCTTTGATAAATTAGGGCGTATCGTCCCTGCTGCCATTCGTGCGGTATCCCCTTTTCAGGGGACCCGGCGCGCCACGACCACATAGCGCCCATTGGCAGACGAATACTCGCAGGTTGAAAGGGTCAGCAGCTGCTCCCCGTAAGCCGGGCGGATGCCGCTGTCCACATCACTGCGGGACAGAACCTCCTCCACATAGGCATCGTAGGTCTGCGCGTCCATATCAATATACTGGTTATAGACAAACGAGGTGTCGTTTACAACATCAATGGCGAACGCGCCGAACACCTCGTATTTTGCATCTCCGTACACGGTGTCAAACTCAATGAAGGGATGCTCCTGATAATAGCTGGCCTTTTTATACTCGGTCAGGCAGCCAAAGATCGCGCCGGTCTTCATATTGTGGCCGTAGATGACAAGGTTATCACTCTCAGCATTGGCACCCAGCGTTGTGTTTTCGTCAAGGTACGGCACGCCGTAGATGCTGTAGCTCTTGTCAAAGTCGTGACGAAGATAGAAATCCCTATTGTTTGGCGCGTACATAACCGGGAAATCCAACTCTGTGCCATCGATCGAGAGCCACCCGATGAAATCGCTGTTCTTATTGCGCAGGGCGGCAAACTTGGCTCCGTTGGGGTTGACGCTCTCCCCGGACGGCTGCGGCGTGGCAGCTGTGTCGATCATAGACTGCAGCTCGGCAAACTCGTTTTCTGTCCTGCGGTCATCCGCAAAGCGCTTGACAAGCAGCCCGGCACTGACCAGAAAAACAACGCCGAAAAAGAGCATGGCCAGCGTGTAGGCAAGGCTGCCGCGCTTTTTCTCAGGGCCAGCAGGTGCAGTCGGGGCAAAGTCTGTATCGTTGTCCTGATCGTAAAGGGCCGCGTGGGGCGCGGCGGGCGGCTCTTGCGGCGCAAGGTCGCTGCGATGGATTTTTGCCATAGTGATTCTCCCTGTCTGAATGTCAAGTCTAGGTTTACTATACGATGCTGCAGAAGAAAATGCAAGAGGATACGGGCGAAAAATCGGCCTCAAAATTGTAAAGCCAGATGAAGATAGCACTTCCACAGAAAACGCTGCAAAAAAAGTGCTGCTGCACCAGAATCAGATGCAGCAGCACTTTATTTACGCAAAAGGATCACTCGCGGATCTCAATGCCCAGCTTGAATTTAAGGTTGCCGAGAATCTTCTTGACGAAGCGGTCGATCTCATCAGGCGTCAGGGGCTTGGCGTCCGGCTGGAAGGAGAGGCTGAACGCCATGCTCTTTTTGCCCGCACCCAGCTTTTCACCGCGGTAGATGTCAAACAGCTCGACCTTGACAAGCTGCTTGCAGGCGCGCTGCATCTCGCTTACGAGGGTGCCGCACTCCATGCTTTCGGGGGCTACAAGCGCCAGATCGCGCTGTACCGGGGCCAGCGCAGGGATGGGCTGGTAGTGGATGGCTGCGGGCACCAGCGCGTGGAAGGCCACCCAGTCGATCTCGCCCAGATAGATGTTCAGGTTGCCGCGACTATCCTTGGGCAGCTTGAGCTCGGCGGTGACATCGTTGGCCAGCTTGCCGAAAACGCCGACACGCTCCCCCTTGCAGAGGATATAGGCGGCGATGCCGGGATGCAGCCATGCAACATCGGCCGCACGCGCAACGGTCAGCTCGACACCGAATGCTGCGCCGAAGCTTTCGACCGCGCCCTTAACGGCAAAGAAGTCCTCCTCGCTGCCCCATGCGGCAAAGCCAAGATGCAGGCGTTCCTCCGGCAGCTCGGTGATGGGCTGCTGCTTCGGAATGTAGATGTTGGACATCTCGAAAAGGCGGCCCTCGGCATTGCCCTTGCGCAGGTTGTCAACGACCACATTCAGCAGGGACGGTGCCAGCAGCGGGCGCATGATGGTCAGATGAGAGGAGATCGGGTTCAAAATGCGGATGACATTGCGCTCGGGGGCATCAGCGGCAATGTGCAGCATATCCAGATCGGCATCAGCGTAGAAGGCCAGTGTTTCTGCCTCATAGAAGCCCTGCGCACACATGGTACGCTTGGCCTTGGCCTGTGCCTTCTGCTCCGCCGTCAGACCGCCGGTGGTGACAGTGGCAGCCTTCAGGAAGGTAGGCACGATATGCTCATAGCCGTACTCGCGGATGACCTCCTCGGCAAGGTCGGGCTCGCCGACCTCGATGTCCTCGCGCCAGCGGGGTGCAACGACCTGCATCGTGTCGCCGTCTGCCTCAAGCTTGACCTCAAACTGCAGGCGGTTCAGAATGTCGAGAATGGCGTCAGTCGGAACGGTGATGCCCAAAATCGCGTTGATGCCGCTGACCTTGGCAGTGAAATGCTTACCCTCACGCGGGGCACCGGCCGAGCAGTCGAAATGGGTGGCGGTGACCTCGCCGCAGCCCAGCTCCTGAATCAAATGCAGGGCGCGGGCCATGCCCAGCTCGGTTGTATACTCCGAGATGCCCTTTTCGTAATGGCTGGAGGCATCGGTGCTCTGGCCCAGACCGCGGGCAGTCTTGCGGATGTTGTCGCGGGCGAACTTGGCGCTCTCAAACAGCAGCTGGGTCGTGGTGCTCTTGATCTCGCTGTTCAGCCCGCCCATGACGCCGGCCAGCGCGACCGGCTTGGAGCCGTCGCAGATGACGAGGTTGTTGGGCGTCAGGGTGAACTCCTTCTCATCGAGCGTTGTGATCTTCTCGCCGTCCTTAGCGCGGCGGACGAGGATCTGGCAGCTATCCAGCGTGTCCATGTCAAAGGCGTGCATCGGCTGGCCGATCTCCAGCATGACATAGTTGGTAATATCGACTACATTGTCGATGCTGCGCAGGCCGCACAGGGCCAGCTGACGGCGCATCCAGCGCGGGGACTCGCCCGGTGTGATGTTGCGTACATAGTGGCCGATATAGCGCGGGCAGAGATCCTCCGCCTCAACGCGGATGGAGAGGCGCGGCTCGGTGTAATCGCTGACGGTGTAGTCGGTGGCGGGCATTTTGAGAGGCTTTTTCAGCACAGCTGCAACCTCGCGGGCAATGCCCAGTACGCTCTGGCAGTCGGCGCGGTTGGCGGTGATAGAGATGTCAAAGATATAATCGTTGAGTCCCACAACCTCCTGAATCGGCGTGCCGGGAACGGTGTCCTTCGGCAGGTCGAGCAGACCGTAGACCTCAGAGCCGGGATAAAGATCATCGTTCAGACCCAGTTCCTCGCCGCTGCAGAGCATGCCGTTGGACTCAATGCCCATCAGGGGCTTTGCCTTGATGGTGATGCCGCCGGGCAGCGTGGAGCCGTCCAGCGCGGCGGCGGTGTGCATACCCGCGTAAACGTTGGGCGCACCGGTGGAAATTTGAATATCGTGGCCATAGTCACCGCAGTCCACCTTGCAGATGTGCAGATGCGTTCCCTCCTGCGGGACGCACTCTGTCACAACACCGACAACGACCTTGGAGATCTCACCGCCGAGGTCGATCAGCTCCTCGACCTCAAAGCCGCAGCCGAAGAGTTTATCCTCCAGCTCCTGCGCGGTGACATCAATATCAACATATTGCTTTAACCAGCTGAATGGTACTTTCATACTCTGTACTCCTCCCCTGTCAATCCTCGAACTGCTTCAAGAAGCGCAGATCGTTTTCAAACATCAGTCCGATGTTGTTGATGCCGTATTTCAGCATGGCGATACGCTCGATACCGATGCCGAAGGCAAAGCCGGAGTAGACATTGGGGTCGATGCCGCAGTTTTCCAGCACGCTGTGATGCACAACACCGGCGCCCAACACCTCGATCCAGCCGGTGTGCTTGCAGAGCGGGCAGCCCTTGCCGCCGCACTCAAAGCAGGAAACATCGACCTCGACGCTCGGCTCGGTAAACGGGAAGTAGGACGGGCGCAGACGGGTCTTGACCTCGGCACCGAACAGGGCCTGCACGAACTTATCCAGCATGCCCTGCAGGTCGCAGAGGGTGATGCCATTGTCAACGACCAGACCTTCCATCTGGTGGAACATCGGGGAGTGGGTCGCGTCCGAGTCGGAGCGGAACACGCGGCCGGGTACCAGCACCTTGATAGGGGGCTTTTCACGATCCATTACACGGATCTGGCCGCCGCTGGTCTGGGTGCGCAGCACAATGTCGTCCGCGACATAGAAGGTATCCTGCATATCGCGGGCGGGATGGTTCTTCGGCACATTCAGGCGGGTGAAGTTGTGGTCATCATCCTCGATCTCAGGGCCTTCATAAATTTCAAAGCCCATGCCGGAGAATACATCAATGATCTCGTTCTTGACGAGGGTGATGGGGTGCAGGTTACCGGTCGTGCGGATCTTGGCGGGCATCGTAATGTCCACCGTCTCGGCAGCGTTGCGGGCAGCCAGCGCCGCCTTCTCGACCTGCTCAGACAGGGTCTGGTACTGAGCCTCGACCCACTGCTTGAATTCATTGATGGTCTTGCCGACGGCGGGGCGATCCTCCTTGGGGACATCGCGCAGGCTCTTGGTCAGGCCTGCGACCTCGCCGTTTTTGCTCAGGTATTTCTGCCAGAAGTCAGAAAGCTGGGCTTTGTCAGTGACGGCTGCGCCAGCCTGCTCAATAGCGGCGCGCAGCTCCTTGATTTTTTCTTCCATAGTACACCTCTGCTTGGCTTTTGGGCCGGAGCCAAATAAAAAGGCCCCGTCCCTGTGTGAAATCAGGGACGAAGCCTTGTAAATACAATTCTCCGCGGTACCACCCGTGTTCCGTATTATGCAATACGGCACTCTTTGCTGCGGGTAACGGTGCAGGGCCGTTGCGCACTACCGGGCCGTTGGGCCTTTCCCGCGCACCACTCGGGAGGGAACTTCCGCGCATAGTCCCTGCAGGCGGCTTACAGCCGGTGACCGCCCTCTCTTACCCAAGGCGCATTGCGCGTACTTACTCCGTCATTGTGTTTTGCGAATACCTGTTTAGTATAGCGCGAAATTTGCGGCCTGTCAAGCCTGCGGCATGGGATACTTCTGCTTATCCTCCACGCTGATGGCCTTGCCAAGCTGCACCTCGATCACCTTCAGCTCGGTATCAGCCAGAATCGTGTGCTTGCAGCCGGCTTTCATCGTCAGGATATCCCCTGCCTTGACGGGCTGTGCCCTGCCGTCCAGAATTGCGCGGCCGGTGCCCGAGATAACGGTCCAGACCTCATCGCGGTTCTCGTGGCTGTGGTAGTTCATGCCGTGACCGGCGTTCAGCGTGATCTTGATGGTCAGGCTTTCATCCTCGACATCCAGCACACGGAAGGAACCCCACGACTTTTCCGCAAACATGATCTGCTGGTGGATGCTGTCCACATAGGGCTTGATATAGCTGGACTGCTCCTTATCGGAGACAAGGATTCCCTCCGGGCTGGCAGAGACAACAACATCCTTCAGTCCCATGCAAAGCACAGGTACATCCAGTTCATTGAGAACATGCACATTCTCACAAGTCTCATTCAGCATGGCCTTGCCGATGCTCGGCTCCTGCATGGCTTCGGTCAGGGTGTTCCAGGTGCCCATATCCTTCCACTGGCCTGCAAAGCGCATGACCTGGATCTTCGATTCATTCTCAACGACCGCATAATCGAAGCTGATCTTCTTCAGCGTCTCATATTTATGGAAAAGGTCCTGATAATCGGTAAAGTCGATCAGCTCATGTGCTTTGTCCAGCACATAACGCAGCTTGTAGGCAAATACGCCGCCGTTCCAAAGCGCACCCTGCGCAATGTACTTTTCCGCTGTGGCGGCATCGGGCTTTTCTTTAAAGGTCTTGACCGGGCTGACAGCGTCGGCGCTCTCCGGGATGATGTAGCCGTACTTTTCGCTGGGATAGGTCGGCTCAATGCCCATGAGCGAGAGGTTGGCGCTGCCCTTTTCCGCAAGATCGGAGAGATCCTTTAACGCGGCAAAATAGTCATTGTTGACATACGGGTCCACCGGGCAGACGACCACAGCCTCATCAAGGCCCACGCCCTTTACATCGTGCAGAAAGGCCGTGGCCAGTGCGATTGCCGGGAAGGTATCGCGGCGGCAGGGCTCAACGCAGACGCCGACCGAATTGCCAAGCTGGTTGTGGATGGACGACACCTGCGTCTTGCTGGTGGCGATCGTCACGCTGGCATCAGTGTCCACCTCTTTGATCTGGCGGTAGACGCGCTGGACCATTGACTCGTAGCCGTCATCGGTCTTGAAGATCTTGATGAACTGCTTGGAACGGATATCGTTCGACAGCGGCCACAGGCGCTTGCCGGAGCCGCCGGACAGCAGAATGATATTCATAGCGTTTCCTTTCAGCGCTCGGCGCGCATCGGGTTGTGTAGGAAGTCCTCATAGGACAGGCGCAGGCCGTCCTCCAGCTCGGTCCTGTAGGTCCAGCCGAGGTTCGTGGCCTTGGAGACATCCAACAGCTTGCGGGGCGTGCCATTGGGCTTGGAGGTGTCCCACTTGATCTCGCCTGTATAACCCACGACCTTGGCAACCAGCTCGGTCAGCTCCTTGATGGTCAGCTCCTTGCCGGTGCCGGCGTTGACAGTCTCGTTACCGGAGTAGTTGTTCATCAGGAAAACGCACAGGTTGGCCAGATCGTCCACATACAGGAACTCACGCAGCGGAGAGCCGTCGCCCCAGCAGGTAACACTCTCGACGCCGTTGACCTTGGCCTCATGGAAGCGGCGGATCAGCGCCGGGACCACATGGCTGTGGGTCGGGTGATAGTTGTCGTTAGGGCCATAGAGGTTGGTGGGCATGACCGAGATATAGTCGGTGCCGTACTGGCGGTTCAGGAACTCGCAGTATTTCAGGCCGCTGATTTTGGCGAGGGCGTAGGCCTCGTTGGTCTTTTCCAGCTCGCTGGTCAGCAGGCAGCTTTCCTTCATCGGCTGGGGCGCCATACGGGGGTAGATGCAGGAGGAGCCGAGGAATTCCAGCTTTTTGCAGCCGTTCTGCCAGGCAGAGTGGATGACATTCATCTCCAGCGTCATATTAAACCACATAAAGTCAGCCAGTGCCTCCTGATTGGCAACGATACCGCCGACCTTGGCGGCTGCCAGAAAGACATACTCGGGCTTTTCCTCTGCAAAAAAGCGCTCGACATCCTCCTGACGGCAAAGGTCCAGCTCTTTATGGGTACGGGTGATGATATTGGTGTAGCCCTGACGCTGCAGCTCGCGCACGATGGCGCTGCCCACCATGCCGCGATGGCCGGCGACATAAATTTTTGCATTCTTTTCCATCATGATTGTTACCTTCTTTTGATGCTTTTGATGAAATTATTTGATAACGCCCTTTTCGAGATATTCAGCCAGATTGGTCTTGATATGCTCCTCGGCGCGCTCTACGGCGACCTTCTTCATGTCATGATCGACCATGATCTTGACAAGCTCTGCAAAGGTGGTCTTGGTGGGGTTCCAGCCCAGCTCGCGCTTGGCCTTGCTGGGGTCACCCCACAGGTTGACAACATCGGTGGGGCGGTAGAAATCGGGGCTGACCTCGATGACGACCTTGCCCGTGGCCTTGTCGATGCCCTTTTCGTTCATGCCCTCGCCCACAAATTCCAGCTCGATGCCGACATTGTGGAAGGCCAGCTCGCAGAACTCGCGCACGGAGTGCTGCTCGCCAGTGGCGATCACGAAGTCCTCGGGGGTCTTGTTCTGCAAAATCAGCCACATGCACTCGACATAATCCTTGGCATAGCCCCAGTCGCGCAGGCTGGACAGATTGCCGAGATAGAGCTTGTCCTGCTTGCCTTGCGCAATGCGGGCAGCAGCCAGCGTGATCTTGCGGGTGACGAAGGTCTCGCCGCGGCGCTCAGACTCGTGGTTGAAGAGGATACCGGAGCAGCAGAACATATTGTAAGCCTCGCGGTATTCCTTGACGATCCAGAAGCCGTACTGCTTGGCGACAGCGTAGGGGCTGTAGGGATGGAACGGCGTGTTCTCGTTCTGGGGGACCTCCTCGACCTTGCCGTACAGCTCGGAGGTGGAGGCCTGATAGATGCGGCAGGTGTCCTTCAGACCGCAGAGGCGCACAGCCTCCAGCACGCGCAGCACGCCGGTGGCATCGACATCGGCTGTGAACTCCGGCACATCGAAGCTGACCTGCACATGGCTCTGGGCGGCCAGATTGTAGATCTCATCAGGGCGCACGGTGCTGACAACCGAGAGGATGCTCATCGAATCGCTCAGATCGCCGTAGTGCAGGTGGAAGTTGGGGTGACCCTCCAGATGGGCGATGCGCTCACGGTAATCAACGGAGGAGCGGCGGATAACGCCGTGGACATCGTAGCCCTTCTCAAGCAAAAACTCTGCCAGATAGCTGCCGTCCTGACCGGTAACACCGGTGATCAGTGCTTTTTTCATAATGCGGTTTCCCTTTCATCTGTATCTTGCGCGGTGATTTTGCGCGTAGTTCTCTGTATGTTTGTTATTCTACCGCATTATTTTTCTTTTTTGCAGGGCGAATCTTGCAAAAGACTAGCATTATATTGACTTTTTTGGTATACTGGGTTTGCAGTTCTGAGATGTAAAGATGTCGGGGCGGGCATTGCTCACCCACACAAAACAAGGAAGGTACAGTTATGGAAGCACCGTTATTTGACGGCAAGCTGGTGCATTCCCAGCGCATTATTTATACACCCTCCCCCTTTGCACGGTCGAATCTTGTGCATTTACAGGAGGTTGGCCGGCTGCAGGCGCGCAGCCCCCATGCCAGCACCCGCAAGGGGCTGGCCTCCTACCTGTTCTTCATGGTGGAGAGCGGCAGCGGCACCTTGGAATATGATGGCACCACTCGCGCCCTGCGCGCCGGGGACTGCGCATTTCTTGACTGCCGCAAGCCGTACCGCCATTATACGGGCGAGGACCTGTGGCAGCTGCGCTGGGTGCATTTTTACGGCCCGAACATGGGCGCCATCTACAAAAAATATGAGGAGCGCGGTGGTCAGTCAAGCTTCCGCGCAGAGAATGCAACCGCCTATGCCGCGCTGCTGGAAACCCTGTATACGCTGGCAGATTCCGACAATTATGTGCGCGACATGCAGATATGCGAAAAGCTGCTGGCCCTGCTGACCCTGCTGATGCAGGAAAGCTGGCACCCCGAGGCCGTGCGCGCAGGAGGTGCAAAACGGCAGAATCTGCAGGAGATCAAGGACTATCTTGACGCCCACTATGGGGAAAAGATCACACTGGACGCCTTGGCGGAGCAGTTTTACATCAACAAATTCTACCTGACCCGCGTTTTTAAGGAGCAGTTCGGTCAGACGGTCACAGGTTACCTGATGCAGCTGCGCATCACACAGGCAAAGCGCCTGTTGCGATTCAGCGATAAAAACATTGAGGTTATCGCACAGGAATGCGGCATGAGCGATGCCAATTACTTTTCGCGCATCTTCAAAAAGGTGGAGGGCACAACACCTGGCCAGTACCGGCGGCAATGGTAAGCAAAGCGCAGGAGCCATGCTTGGGCGGCATGGCTCCTGCGTTGTTTCATTGTGTTATTTTTTCAAGATGATCCATGCTGACCCAGCCGTGCCACCTGCCGTAGAGAGTCAGCATCCAGCAACCATCCTCGCTGCGGCCCAACTCCTGCAGGGCGGTGTATTCCGGCACAAGGCTGATTTTTTCGTAGCTTGTGTCCGGCCCTACACGCAGCCGCAGGCCTCCGGCTGCAGTGACCCGCCAAAAGGCGTCTGTTGCCTTTAGCTCCTTCGGACCAACCTGAAAGCGCATTTTGGCATCCTGCCAATGCTCCGGCACGCCGGGCAGCGTTCTGCTTTGCCAGTGTCCGTCCCGCTGCAGCCAGAGGATATGGCCGTTCCATGCGGCCCCTGCATAATCGCAGGGGATGTACTCCTTCCCGGCGGCGTCCAGCACACCCCATTTCCCGTCACGGCAGATGGCAGCATACCCATTCAGCAGGGGCGAGGCATACTTTGGCGTGTAATCCTCATAAAAATCCAGGCCGCCGTAGACTGCGTCATACACGGCTTGTGTTACCTGATTTCCCTTCCGGTCAAGGTAGGCCCATTTGTCACCGATCTTGACCGGGGCCAGGGGTTGGTCATAAAAGCAGCCTGCGGACGCATAGGTAATGCCGTTCAGAAGGTCTCCGTCAGAATTGGCAAAAACAATTCCGCCGCCCTCGGCTTTCGTATAATAGTCCGGGTCACCGTTTCCGGATGTCCACACACTCCGCACACAGGGCAGATAATCCCCATACAGAGCATCGCCATCGTTCAGTTCGGCAGCACCGCCCATCATGCCGGCGCTTTTGCATACGCGGCCGGTGTTGATGTCATAGGTCCATGTATAGCTCTGCCCGTCATGCTCACCGGTGCAGAGCGTGCCGGCATTTTCGGCGGCAAGCGCCGCTTCATAGCTGCTGCGCTCCGCATCATCCATCGGGGCCGAGGTGCTGAGAAAATGCCAGCGTAGACAGCCGTTGGCGCAGCGTTCAATCGGCCGGTCGGAGATACAGGGCAGCAGGACGGTGCCGTCACTTTTCATCAGGCCCCATTTTCCGTCCATGCACATCGTATAATAGCCGTCTGTGGCAAGCCCGTCCTGCGCCAGCAGCTGGCCGCTTCGGGTATCCTGCTGCTGCAGCTGGATGGCCGTATATTCACCGGCTGCGGTTTCGGTTGTTTGGCCGGGCTGGCAGGTCGGGGCAGTTTCCGGTGTCTGGGCGGGCGTAGGCAGCGGCGCAGGTGTGCCGATCACATCAGCCGGCCGTGACGCGCAGCCTGCCAGCAGCAGTATTACAGCGGCGCAAAGGATCCGTTTCATAGGTACCCCCTGTGTATAGCAGCCAAATCATTTCCGGGCGTTTTTCAGCTCCTCCTCAATACGGTCAAACCGCTCTAAGAAGGAATGCTCCTCTCCCTCGGTCTTGTAGCCGGGCATCGTGTCCAGCGCAACGGCGTGGATGCTGCGGAAGATGCTGTTCTCGATATTCGGATTGTCACGCATCAGGCGGCGCAGCAGGACCTTGATCTCCTGCCGCTTGGAGCCGCCGCCCCCATTGTCGCAGATGGTGCATGCCTCGGTAAAGCGGCAGGCGCACTGGATAAATTCAAGGTCATTGTACCGCCGCCATGCGATGATGTCCTCCTCGCGGATGCAGTAGAGCGGCCGGATCAGCGTCATACCCGGGAAATTTGTGCTGTGCAGCTTGGGCGGCATGGCCTGCAGCTGCGAGCCGTAGAACATGCTCATGACGGTTGTCTCGATAACATCGTTGAAATGATGGCCGAGCGCGATTTTGTTGCAGCCAAGCTGCTGCGCTTTTTTATACAGATGGCCACGGCGCATCCGGGCACAAAGGTAGCAGGGAGATTTATCGCTGTTGTTTGCCACATCAAAGATGTTTGTTTCAAACACCGTGATGGGAATATGCAGCAGTGCGGCGTTGCTCTCGATCTTTTGGCGGTTGATTTCGTTATAGCCGGGGTCCATGACGAGATAGACCAGCTCAAACGGAACCTCGCTGTGGCGCTGCAGTTCCTGCAAAAGCTTGGCCATGACCATAGAATCCTTACCGCCGGAAATACAGACGGCGATCTTGTCCCCCGCCTGGATCAGCTCATACCGCTTGACGGCGGCAATGAAGGGGTTCCAGAGCTCCTTGCGGTATTTTTTGATGAGGCTGCGCTCCGCAGCCTCCTGTGGTGTCAATTCGCGGGACATGGGGACCTCCTAAAGCAAAATGAGAGCGGCCGCGTCAGAACCAGATGGCCACCAGCCGCAGCAGAGAGGCGCACATTTTGCGCAGCCAAGACCGCTGATTCCACTCCGCCAGCGTATAGGGCGCGCTCTGGGCCACCATCCGGTCCATATCCTCCAGCAGGTCTTCCACCGTGATAACACCTGCCAAACTTCCATATTCATCCATCACCACAGCCAGATGTATCTTCTTTCGCTGCATATCCCGCAGCAGGTCGCCGGCGGACAGGCTGTCTGGTACCAGGTAGGCCGGGCGCATCAGCTCCCGCACCGTATG